>Ga0209062_1000240_pt1 | contig 202630 bp, 149 predicted proteins | sample Coa_R2_2_FD_187158 | JGI IMG/M metagenome (GOLD analysis project Ga0209062, IMG submission 187158) | Surface soil microbial communities from Centralia Pennsylvania, which are recovering from an underground coalmine fire - Coalmine... | ecosystem: Environmental > Terrestrial > Soil >... | reverse complement strand
TGCGCTGCTGATCGAGGCCGAAGGCAGAGGAGCGGTGGGTGACGAACAGATCCAGTTCATTGAAGGAGCCGGGGTCCAGCAGCAGGTCGAGCCGTTCGCGGGCCGTCAGCTTCCCCTTCTGGTGCTGAGCAGCGATACGTTTTGGATCGCCCCGGAGGGCCTGTTCTTTGAGGCGCCGAAGCATCTCCCGTTTCTCGTGCGTCGTTCTCATGGGCTGGGACAGCCTCCGAAACGAGAAGCAATGGAAGCTGTGAGGATGTTTTGCTTGCGAGGCAGGGTTCTCGACGTATGCTATGTGCCCTTTGCTAATCAGCCAGGTCTACACTTTATCAGTCTCCAGAGTGATGGCTACAATCCATTGATTGTCATGATAGCTCAGTTGCGCCTGTCCACGTGTGGTATTTTTCTCCGCAGGCTCAACGCGATTGATGATGAACGGGACCACGATGCGGCCAGAGAACGTCAGCAAAGAAAAATGCGTCAACCCTTGGAAAGAAGCGATAGCCTCATCCAAAGGGATTGGTCCATCCGCTGGAAAGGTCGGCTGGGCATCCGGGGAGCTTCTGTAGCGCTCCTCGGTAAGCAGCATCGCCCGGAGCGCCAACGGCCCCGGCAGCAAAACCTGCGTGCGGAGTGTGTCATCGGCCAACGCATCCAGCGCCATTACGCTGGCAGCCCTGGCTGCTCTTGCCCGCGCCGCTATGGCAGTGCAGGTAGCATGAAAGGCGCGAACAGTGTCCAGCAATGTCTGGTGCTGTTCTGGGCCAGGCTCCAGCCTCAAGAAAATCGTTTGCTTCATAGTCGTCTGGATAGCAGAGAGAGTAACTCTGCTGCGTCCTCGCTTTCCTGGGAAAGACGGTAGCGCATCCAGGCATTTGGCTCGATGTAGCGCCCCAGATTCTGCTCGCAATCAATCGAGATGGGAACCAACGCGCCCGGCACAACATAGGTGCCGCTTTCTGGAAAGCGCATTTCGGTCCAGTCCTCCCATTCGGCCACCGTCCCATTCACCACCATCGAAGCTGGCTCTATGCGGAGGAATTCGGCCCCCAGCCGCCAATGAGTGCGCATCCAGGGATCAAACGGCGCGCCATCGGACTGTTTCCAGCGAATGTACTGCTCCAGAGGAATAAGCGGGTAGCGGCTCTTCTGCGAGGGACGGACAGGGCAGATGAGATGGCTCAAGCCGTGTGAGAGTCCCAACGCTTTCATCGTACGAATAATGAGCTGTCCCAATCCCAACCCTTGATAAGCTGGATGGATAGTAGCAGAGACCGCTGAGAGGGCCGAGGGTGCGTGACCGGCCCGCCGGTCAGCCACTCCCTGGATCAAGGCGCCATCCCATCCTTCAGGTAGTCCATCCATCGTACCATCCCACGCCACCGGAATCGTGCCGCCACCTGCAATCACCTGCTCCTGTTGATCGCAGACCACAAACTGATAGTCCATGAAATACTCAAAGAGGGCGCTGTAATGCTCGCGGGATGCGTCCGCTTCCAGGATGAAATACGGCCAGACTTTGGGTGCAAGCTGAAGTAAGGCGATAGTGAACTCAGGACGCTCACTGAGCGGCCAGACAACTAGCGTCATGTTGCGTTTGCCCTTTCACATCTCCATGCTTTAACGCTGGGGGGCTAGACTCCAGAGCTTCTTCAACACAAGCTTTAGTAATTATTATATCACTGCTTCAGAGCATCTGGTTGCAGGATAAGACAACTAATACAGCGGATATGCTTTGAGGAGGGAGACATGATGCAGTATAATAACCTCCAGATTCTGGCAGTGCTTGTACTCTTGTCACCTCAGAGGGAGTGTTACATGTCTCTAGAAGACAACAAAGCGCTTGCTTTGCGCTACTTTCATGAAGTGTGGGGCCAGGGGAATTATGCTCTGGAGGATGAGCTGCTCGCCCCGGACTATATTGATCATCAAGCGGCTCCTGGTTTTCCTCCAGACCGGATAGGCCATCATCAGTTCCTGGTGCATTTCCGTTCCGCCTTCCCTGATCTGCGCTTTACGATGGGAGATTTAATTGCGGAAGGCGACCGTGTGATGGACCGCTGGAGTGTGGAGGCGACGCATCTGGGAGAATTTCTGGGCATCCCCGCAACAGGCAAAGCCGTCACGTTCTGGGGTATTGACATCTTACGTATCGTAAACGGACGCATCACTGAGATCTGGCATCTGGAGGACCAACTGAGCGTACTTCAACAATTGGGGGTCATTCCCGCTGACCCATTTTCTCCCCAGGAGACCCCTCACTGATGGGTACATCAAATATGAGATCAAGAACAGCGCCAGAGTCATACGCAGGCCAGGGTATTTTTTATAGAGACGATAACGTGTATGGGAGGTCTTCTGAATGCGTCCATCAGTTCCTGGCGATTCCGCTCTGGTTCCCCAACTCTCGGAAGTCGAGGGATCGCGCGCCTCAGTTGTCCCGCTGACGGAATTGCGCGGTATCCGGTTCTGGGCTATTCCACTCGCCATGCTTGGCCTAACGCTCACTGTGCTGGTTGCCCTGGCAGTGATCTCAGACGCCTCAACCCGTGAAGGCGTCAGCGCGCTCAGTCAGAGTCTGGCGATGCTGCTGGCGACCATTGCTGGGCTGGTACTGCTCTGGCGTGTCCCGTCGGGACGCGCTCGCTGGTCCTGGGGCTGTGTTTCGCTGGCCTTTGTGACCTATCTGCTGGCGGATATTGTTGCTATTATTCTCTCGAATATCCTGCCCCCCACCCAGGCAACCTACTTATCTGGGGCCGTCTTTTTGCCATTCTATCCACTGCTCGCTATAGGGGTCTTGCTCTTGCCCTCCGCGTCGCGCACCGGAGTACAGCAAATTCGGGTCATCCTGGATGTTTTCATTGGTGTCAGCGCCATCTTTGGCCTTGAGCTTGCCTTTTTGATCGCCCCCCGTTTTGCCAGTGGGTCGATACTGGACCTGGTCTATATTATTTATCCGGTTGGGGATTTTGGCTTGCTGCTGGTAGCCGTGCTTCTGCTTGTGCGCGGTGTTCAGCGCACTTATCGCCCGGCGTTCTTTTGGCTCCTGGTGGGGATGGCCTGTTTCGTCTACGCAGATTCCACATTCAACTATCTGACGCTGCCAACACCAGGGCATGAGCCAGGAGCCAATCAGTCGTTTGGTCTGCCCGTTGTCGATCCCTTCTGGCTCGCTGGCATCTTTGCATTCTGCCTGGCATCATTCTCCCTATTGGCACGTAGCGATCCGGGCGCTGGCTGGGACTGGATTGACCGCTTCGCTTCTTTTGGCACCTTGCCGCAGCGAACCCGCACGCTGGCCCAGTTTGCCCTGCTGATTGTTCCCGTTGCTATCTTGTTTGGACTTGTGGTGTTTAACGAAATCCACCCACAGCAGCAGGAAGCAAGGCTCCCGTTAGAGGTACTGACCTTCCTGGTGGTGCTGCTCATCATCATTCGCCTCTTGTTAACAATGCGTGATCTCGTCGACGCCCGCATCGCTACTGAGCGCGCCGAGCGGCTCGACAGCCTGAAAGACCAATTTATCACCAGCGTGAATCACGAACTGCGCACCCCGCTGATGACGGTGCAGGGATATGTGCAGTTATTGGCTGATCCCCAGGTGTTGGGTACAGAGGAAAAGCGCGTGGATATGCTGGAGCGGACCAATCGTGCTTGTGGCAATCTCGTCCACCTCGTCCAGAGCATCCTCGATACCCGTCGAATTGACCAGGAAGCCCACGATTTCGTGCCGGAAGTGGTCAATGTCCGCGCCGCAGCAGAGGCCGCACTTGCGCTGATCGACCCGCGAGAGGCTGACCCAACGCACCACGAGATAACACTCTTGATCCCTCCACAGTTGGTTATTTGGGGAGATACCATTCGCCTCCAGCAGATTTTCACCAACCTGTTTTCTAATGCTGTTAAGTATTCTCCGCTGGGTAGTTCAGTGACAGTAGTAGGGCACATGGTCAGTGAGAAAAAACCACATATGCTGGCAGCAAACAGAAGCGCGCAGCGTCGGCAACTGGTCGAGATCACAGTCAAGGATCAGGGGTTAGGCATCCCGCCTGAGCAAATTCCCCTCTTGTTCCGTCGTTTTGTTCGCCTACCGCGCGACATTGCCAGCACTGTGCGAGGCACGGGCTTGGGCTTGCATCTCTGCAAGGTATTTACTGAGGCGATGGGAGGGCAGATTTGGGTCGAAAGTAGCGGCGTGCCCGGCGAAGGTTCAACTTTCCACCTGCGTTTACCAGCGCCCGCGTTAACCAACAACCCAGCGGAGCTGCCTCCAGCGGCTGTTGTGACCGCAAGATAGGCAGTGGCCTCTGAAAAACGCACCCCATCGCTGCTCCAATGATGGGGTGTGTTTGGTAGTTGCCCTCTTGACAGGGTGTTTCGTTGCCTGGTATATTAGTGTATGTATAACACTAAGTAGCTTCCCTTATGGTAAAGCTTGAGAGGCTGCTTCTCTCATTTCTATTCAGCCCCCCTCTTCAAAGGGGATATACTGAGAAGGAGCCTTTCATGGCATTGCTGCAACACTTTAAAGCCGAGCCTACCGACTATATCCTGGCGTATACAAATGGCAAGGTCTTCCGCCAGGGGACTGGCAAGGCATTCTGGTACTGGCGCCACAAAACGTCGATTGTTATGGTGCCGACTTCAACCAGAGACGCCCTCTTCGTCCTCAATGAAAGCACCAGCAACTTTCAGACGGTGACACTGCAAGGCCAGATTACCTACCGCATTGTCGCGCCGCAAACGGTAGCCGGGCTGCTCAACTTCACTATTGACCCACGTACCCGCCAGTACCTCTCTGATGACCCGGAGAAACTGAACCAGCGTATCATTAACATCGTGCAGACCCATACGCGGCACGAATTACAGAGCCTTTCGCTTGAGGATGCACTGCGCAGCGCTGAGCGTATAGCGGCGACGGTACTCAGCCAGATTCAGCAGGAAAATGTCCTTTCGGCGATGGGCATTGAGTGTCTGAGCTTGTTCTTCACCTCCATCAAGGCAACTCCCGAAATGACAAAGGCGCTGGAGGCAGAATACCGCGAGGCGCTGCAAAAACGCGCTGACCAGGCCATCTACTCGCGCCGGGCTGACGCGGTTGAGCAGGAGCGCAAAATCAAGCAAAACGAACTCTCCACCTCGATTGACCTGGAGCAGCGGCGACAAGACCTGGTCAATCTGCAAGGAGAGAATGCTCGCAAGCAAGCTGAATTTGAAGCCGAGGCAACGCGCATCCAACTTGCGCCGTTCCAGGCACTTGACGCGCGCCTCTTGCTGAGCCTGGCATTCCGCGATATGGCGGGGAACGCGCAAAAGATCGGCAATCTGACCATCACTTCGGAGATTCTGGAGCAACTGCTCAATGGACGGGCTGCGAACTGAGGAAACGCCCTATGCCAATCTTCCAGAGAGCCAGCGATAACGCCAGGCAGGGAGTGCGCCAGAGTATGAGCAACAGACAGGCTCCCAAAAATGCTCAGACGAATGCCCCTGCAAACGGGTTCTGGTCGGAGATTGAAAAAATCGTGGTGGTCACCAGGAAGACTCCACTCCAGGATTTGGTCAATCGCCTGAACTCAAAGGCACAGGCCAGGTTTTATCTGGAGCAAAATAAGGTCTCGTTTGCTGACTATGAGCAAAGCGACGCACAGTATCAACGCTCGCTTGATGCGATCAAGCGCCAGATTCCACGCACACTCAAGCATCAATTCATAGATCGTGATCTGCTGCCCACCTACCAGTTTGGCGATCACGATCTGGTGGTGACGGTTGGGCCGGATGGTCTGGTGGTCAATACGGCCAAATACCTGACCAACCAGTTGATCCTGGCAATCAATCCTGATCCAGCAAGAATTGATGGGGTCCTACTCCCCTTCACTTTTGAGGAGATGGGCATCTGGATCGAGCGGGTACTGCATGGCGAATTCTCCTTTTATCAGGCAGCAATGGCGCAAGCCAGATTGAATGATGGGCAGACGCTCTACGCGCTCAATGACCTCTTCATCGGCCCGCGCACCCATATCTCGGCGCGTTATCTTCTGGAATATGCTGGCTCTGCTGAACCACAAAGCTCCAGCGGCATCATTGTCTCGACGGCTACCGGATGTACGGGGTGGTTGCATTCCATCATCACAGGCGCCTGGGAGACGGCACGCTATTTTGCTGCTGCCCAGAGCGACCCGCCAAATATGGCAGAACAGCGAACGCGCGATGACGAGCGCCTCTGGTTTGCGGTGCGCGAACCCTTCACCTCAAAAACATCGCGCGCATCGATAGTCTTTGGCGTCCTTCAGCCTGGGCAAGAACTGGTGATTACCTCGCAGATGCCTGATTACGGGGTCATCTTTAGTGATGGCATCGAGTCAGATTACCTGGCCTTTAATTCAGGATTTATCGCTCGCGTTGGCCTGGCTGAACGCAAGGCGAATTTGATCGTGCCTGAGTAGAGCCGGTTGAATGGCTTATCTGTGCATCATCTTCTCGCCAGCATCCAGGGGGGGATAACCCGGTCGAAAGACTGGTGCTGTGCCCCACCCAATCAGTCGGATGCAGCACGAGTTGCAGATTCAACGACCAGCAAGACGATGAGAGTGCGCGGACCATGCACGCCTTCGACACGGTTGAGTTCAATATCACTGGTTGCCGATGGGCCAGAGATAAATGTCGTTGGTCGGATAGCACCTGCTTGCAGTGCAGTAATTGCCTGGGGCACCAGGTCTACGATCTGCCTGGCTTGCACGACGCAGAGATGAACATCCGGCACAAGCGAGAGCGCCCGCCGTCCCTGGCCCACACCACCATCTAACACAATGGTACCTGTCTGCGCGATGCCCAGACGGCAAGCCGTCAGCACGGCATCCGCCGCATCGAGCGCATCGTAGCTCAGTGGCGGCTCATCCCGCATCACTTCCAACGAGGTCGGCAACCACGCATCAGGAAGATCATTTGGCACAACGAGAGACTGCACATTACGCTCAGAACAGACCTGCGCAATGGTTGCAGCTAACTGTGTCTCGGTGGTCTGGATGACCGTTGCTTTGTAATCCACTACCCGCTCTACAAACCGCGCGACGACGGCTGGGTGATCTTCTCCGCCCACATGCTGGTAATTGCGTGGGATAGCTTCATCTTCGGTTCGCGCCCCGCCCAGCACCAGGCGAATGCGTTGCAATACAGCTTCGCGTGCGCTGCTCATCGCTGGCCCTCTCTGGTAGCTTACAAGGTTTAGCAATAGGGTATCACGACACCCCATCCACCTGCAAAGGAGGTATGGCTAGGATGCGTGCAATCTTAGATTATAGCAGGTGCTGTCTGGTCTCAAATAAATGCCTGGTAGCTAGTTTCTATTCAGGCCGACAACTTTCACGCCTACAAGGGGCAAAATGAGCGCAGTTGACATGAAGTGCAGCGCTCCACCATGTTTTCCAGTTATCCCAATTTATTGAATTTTTGTTTTATTGCCAAAATTGGAGTCGTAACCCCTTGACAAATTCGAACATTTGTTCCATACTCTGTTCAGAGAGCAGAGTATGGAGAATATTTGTTCGAATAGCGCATTGGCTATTCGCCTCTAATTGAGAACGTTTGTTCTCCTGTCTATCATCTTTCTATTTTTTGCGCCCTTCTGCGTCAGGGATATGTACTCCTGGCGCAGTGGCTGGCGCATGGCCTCTGGAAGAAGTTTACTTACTCTTGTTAAAACCTGTGTTTGCTCTTGGAGGACATCAATGCGTGCGCAAGCGCCTGCCAAGCCGGCGTCTCCCGGCGGCGTCCGGCAGCCTGGCAAAGTGACTACCTTTCTCTCCACACGCTTCCAACTGTGGGGTAAATGGACCTTGGGTATTCTGTTCGCTTGCTTTGTCGCCATCTGCCTGCTCGCCTATCTGCTGCTCCAATGGGTGACGTATTCCTGGCTGGTGTGGAGCAACGCCAGCAGCAGTTCCGTCACCCTCATGCGCGATATTGGACATGGGGGCATGAGCGAAATCACCGTCACCTTTAGCAATCACACGCTGATTGTCATTGATGTGGATGGCTACGATCCCCAGCACACCACGGTGATGAAGGTGAACGAAGCGATTGCCATCCCCGACAACGATGGCGTCGTGACCGCCTCGTTGGACACCATTCTCCAATCCAATCGCCTGGATCTGGTGATCAAGATCAAAGGGGGCCTGGCCTATCACACCGAGTTCGCCACCATTCTCATTAATAACGTGGCGGCGCTTAAAACCAATCCACAAGCCCCCGGCTTTCGAGAACCGACCGCCGCCGAATTGCAACAGGCGCTCCAAAAACTTGGCTCCTGACTTCAGCAGCGCTGATCGCGTGTGCCATGGGACGGCTTGACTGTCCTGTTGGGCGGTCAGGAGACGCGCGTGTATGGGTTGCGCGCTCGTGGTACTCTCGCGTTCTGGTCAGTGCGCCTGGCCGGTAGTGCATGCTTCCAACCGATGTTGCTCTGCTGATTCAGGAGCTGCTGCGTGCTTGCCATGTGCAGCGTGTTCCGAGGGCTTGCATATGCCAAAAACACCGTGGCCTCGTCTCCCAAAGCATCTGCTGTTCGGCCTCGTACTCATCCTGACACCTGGCGTGCTGGCGTACCTGCTGCTCCGCGTGGGCAGTGTGGGCACGGTCGTGGGGGCGGGCTGGAATACCTCTCTCATTAGGGGGATGCCCACCTCCACCTCCTCCACCCCCACGCCGCTGCCCGTCGCCGCCAGGGTGCAGGCCATTCTCCAGGCCGACCCTCACGCTGGTTGGGACAGTGCCACGCAATATCAGACCTGGTCGGCCAGCGCCTGTTCACCCGCCGCGCTGACGGCGGTGCTGCATGCCTGGGGTGTGTCGGTCTCGCTGGGGCAGGTGCTGGATCGGCTCATTGCTCACCGTGCGATCACGGTCCAGAACGGCTTGCTCCATGCCGAGGCGCTGGTCTGGGTGGCACAAGACCTGGGCCTCGACGGTACGACCTACTGGCACCTGACGCTTCCGCAGGTGGCCGGGCTGACTGCCCAGGGCGTGCCCGTCCTCGTCGATGTCGTGGACGCTCACCGCCAGACACCCTACCCCGCGTTTGCTGTGGGGCACTGGCTGGTCGTGGTCAGTGTGGCCGCAGACCAGATCGCGGTGCGCGATTCGAGCGCCTACCATATTCGGACGCTCACACCTCGGCTCTTCGAGCAGCTCTTTACCGGCATTGCGGTGGTGGTCTGGCAAGGGCCATCGCCTGCCTTGCCTTGAAAGGCTCAGGCGATGCGTCACAAACTCGTGGTTTCTGCCGTCCTGCTCTGCTGCCTGGGGGGCGTGCTGCTCTGGTTCACGCATGCGACCTCGGCCAGCCTCGCTTTCTCTGCACTGGCCTGGACAGCGAACGGCAGCGCGCCCCCTGACGAGCGCAGCACGGTGACAGTCCCAGCCTCTTCGTCGTCGGACACCCTGGCCGCCTTTGGCCTGCGCGGCCCGGCCTCCTGCCGCGCGACGGAGCCGCCCACCGCGTCACCCTGGTTGGCCGTCGCCCATGCCGACGCCGAACACTACGGACTGGACCCGCTGGTCTTCGATTGGAAAATCTGGCAAGAATCTGGCTTCAATCCCAATGTCCACAACAGCTCAGCGGGAGCCATTGGCATCGCCCAATTTGAGCCGGGTACCGCAGCAGCGATGGGCATTGATCCTCATGACCCAAAGCAGGCGCTGGATGCTTCAGCCCGGCTGGATGCGGGCCATCTGAAACAATATGCTGACCGCGCTCGCCTGCTCGCCACGCATTATGGCGGATGGTCGGCACGCTACGGCTATGGGCTAGCGCTGGCCGCCTACAACGCTGGCCCTGGTGCCGTGGAGAGCGCCTGGAAGGCGGCCTTTGGCCGCGCCTGGCCGGAGAGTCCTTGGGCCTGGCTTGCCTATCTGGGCGGGGAAACCCAGCGCTATATTCCCAATATCTTGAATTGCTCAACCAGATAAGGTGCCATGCTGCACCCTGAAAGGATAATCGGTTATGACGCTGATGATCGGGCTGCCCCCGGAACTGGCCCCCTATACGCACGATCTGGCAACCTTTGAACGCGCAACCGGCTTCACGCTGCATTTTCCCCCACTGGGAACTGGCGGAGGCGGCACGGTCCTCAAAGCCACCACCCCCGAGGGCGCGGAGGTGGCGATCAAAGTGGTGGTTGCCGAGGATGCGGCCAGGCATGAGCAGGTACGCCGTGAAGCGGCGATTCTCACCCAGGTGCAGCATGCCGGGGCACTCTGCGGCGCGGGCTTGCTCTGGGAGCAGCACTATCCCCAGGTGGACATCTGCTTCCTGGCGATGGAGTATATCGCCGGGCGGACGCTCTCGGACCTGCTCACCGAGGGACCACTGGCCGAGCCACTCGCGCTGCACGTGGCGATAGCCCTGGCCGAAGCGCTCGCGGCTCTGCATCAGCAGCAGATCATTCACCGCGATGTCAAACCGGAGAATGTCTTGCTCCTGCCGCTGGGCACGCGCTATCACCCCATCCTCGTCGACTATGGGATTGCGAAGCTGGGCCACCGCACGGCGCGCGGCGCCAGAGCGGCGACCGATGGGTATGCCCCGCCAGAGCAGTACAAAGGCGGCACCGACCGACGCACCGATGGCTACGCGCTGGGGGCGACCCTCTATGAGATGGTGTCAGGCCAGACGCCTCCTCTCTCCACCAGCCGCGATCCGGCTGAACCCCTGGAGCCGCGCCGCTGGAACCCGGCCATCTCACAGGAACTGGAACTGGTCATCCAGATTGCCACGGCCTACTATCCCCAGCAGCGTTTTCCTACGATGGGCGCGCTGCGAGATGCCCTGCGCCTGGTCGAATCGAGGGACCGCCTGGCGCTCGCCGGGATGCTCCAGACCTTGGGGCTGCTCACCAGCCTGCGCCCAGGCTGGTGGCAGAGCAGTATCACACCGCTCCCCACGCTGCCACCCTTGCCCCCCAAGCCTGCTGCGCCGCCGCCCACTGCTCAGGCAGGCGCAGGGCGCAAAGGGAAATATCTCCTCTGCCCCTACTGTCAGCGCCGTTGCCCTGTAGGGGAGGTGTTCTGTGAGGACTGCGGGGCTGCGCTCCAGCCAGGAGCAGCCATGTCTTCCCCGGCAGCCCAACCAGCAGCAGTGGTTTCAACGCCAGTCGTGCCGGTCCCTGTAGCGCCCATCCCTCGGACACCTGCCCCGCAGTTGGTCTCTCTGGTGCTGACCGGCCAGATTGTCCTGGGTGGGCCAGAACTGGGGCGCTGGGAAAAGCGCCTGCTGGTGCTGGCATATGCCATATTGCTGGGTGGCATCGCCCTGGGCGGGCGGTCGCTGAGCATCGCCGCTGGCCTGCCAAATGGCTTTGTCATTGGCTCATCGCTGGTCCTGCTGCTGCTGATCCCGCTTTTTGCCAGGATTCTGACCCGCTGGGAGAAAGCGACGATCACACGACGCGGCCAGGCTAGACCCCTGCGCCGGGGATTAGTGCTGCTCTTAAGCCTGCTGGGCATGCTGGGCATGCTGTCCTGGCTGCTGCGGGAGCTGCTGCTCTGGCAGGGCGCCTGGTTTCTCGATCCGCCCGCCTTCTCGCTGGTGGTCTATGTAGGTCTGGCCTGCTTTGCCTCCACTCTCATCGAAGCCCTCCTGGCCTGATGGACCAGCAGCACCGCCCAGACATCAAGAGGCCCTGTGCCAAAATGGATGGGAACTTGCGGGCACAGCCTACAATTGTTATCATGCTGGCGGATGGCTTCCGCTCAGTCTGACCTGGAAGTTCTTGTCGTGCCCTGTGATGTGCCTTGTGCCAGGAGTACCAGTATGAGTACAACTACGACTACTACCAGCGCAACAGAACAGCTTGCCTCATTTCTGGCTGGCCTGCGTTTTGAGCAGATTCCCCCTATGGTAATCGACCGAGCAAAGGACCTCTTTCTTGATTGGATAGCTTCGGCTCTGGCAGGTCGCAACGCCAGACCCGTCCAGATACTGGAGAATTTTGCCAGGATGATGGGACCAGGCGACGGTCCTGCTGAAATTTTGGTATCGCGCCGCCGCACGTCGCCGCTGTTTGCCGCGCTGGTCAATGGAGCGTCTTCCCATGTGGTGGAGCAGGACGATGTGCATAATGGCGCAGTCTTCCATCCCGCAACAGTTGTCTTTCCTGCTGTGCTGGCGGCGACCCAGGCGACCGGCGCAGCGGGGTGCCAGCTATTGACGGCTGCGGTAGTGGGCTATGAGGCAGGAGTGCGGGTTGGAGCATTTTTAGGACGCTCGCATTATCGCGTGTTTCACACGACAGGCACAGCGGGCACGCTGGCGGCTGCCGCTGGTGTGGCGAGGGTGCTGGATGCGGACGAACGAGTAATGCTGCACGCGCTGGGGTCGGCAGGCACACAGGCTGCTGGCCTTTGGGAATTTCTGCGAGACGCAGCAGATTCCAAGCAATTGCATACAGCGAAGGCAGCGGCAGATGGGCTGCTGGCTGCCTACCTTGCCCACGATGGCTTTACCGGGGCCAGGCAGATTCTGGAGGGCAAGCAAGGTATGGCTGCTGGCATGTCCAGCGATGCTGACGTAGGCAAGCTCACCGATGGGTTAGGCGAGCGCTGGGTGATATTGGAAACATCGTTCAAGTTCCATGCGTCGTGTCGTCATACCCATCCAGCGGCGGATGCGCTGCTTCAGGCGATGCAGGAACATCACCTGACTGCCGATCAAATTGCTCGCGTGCGCGCCCATGTGCATCAGGCAGCTATAGATGTGCTTGGGCCAGTGACGGACCCTCAGACGGTCCATCAGGCGAAGTTTTCAATGGGCTTTGTGCTGGCGCTGATCGCGCTGTACGGGCATGCAGGCGTTACCGATTTTACAGAAGAGTCCCTGCATCATCCGCAGGTGCGCGCGTTTCTGGATCGAGTCGAGATGATGCTGGACCCGGAGATTGACAGCGCGTACCCGGAGCGCTGGATCGGGCTGGTTGAGGTCGAGACGGTGGATGGCAGCCGCTTCTTCTCCCGTGTAGAGGTGCCTAAGGGCGATCCTGGCAATAGCCTGAGCCGGGCTGAATTGGAGGACAAGGCCCGGCGGCTGGCAGCCTACCAGCAGGGTGCATCGCCTGATGAGCTGGCACACCTGACGGCACGCCTCTGGCAACTGGAGCGAGAGCCGCATGTGCGTGATCTGCTTCCCACCTGAAATGACCTTAATAGAACATATTTACCAGGAGGAAAACCAGATGCGCGCCTTGCCTGAACTGCACGCGCCAGGGCAACGGGGCACAACATCTGGCAGCAGGCGCATAAGTTTGAGGCAAACCGAAGCCTGTAGAAGAATTGTACACAGCTATGGCACAGTTTTCTCTTGTGAAAAGGAGGCGCCAGATTCCATCATTATAGGCATGACGTTGACGTAAACGCTAGCGTAACGGTATACTATACTCTAAGGAGTGATGGAGAGATATGCCCGTAGCTGAGTTACCTGCGGTGGGGTATATCCTGTTGCAGCTTGCTATCCTCGCTGCCTTGGAGAGATGGATATGGGTTTGTTCACACGTCTACCGAACGGTTCCGCCAATACGCTAGCTTCCTCGACCCCTCGTGCCCAGCGCCCTATCGGACCCCATTATAAGTGGATCGCGCTCACTAATACGACCTTGGGCGCGCTGATGGCAAGTATTGATGCCAGCATCGTGCTGATCGCGCTTCCTGCTATCTTCAAGGGCATTGGCATCGATCCTTTGGCAAGCGGTGAGTCAGGTTACTTTCTCTGGCTCTTGTTGGGCTATATGGTTGTAACCACGACACTGCTCGTCACCTTTGGGCGTATTTCGGATATGTTTGGGCGTGTGCGCCTCTATAACCTGGGTTTTGCGATCTTCACCGTTGGCAGCACATTACTGGCCTTTACACCAGGCACGGGCAATACCGGGGCGCTCGAATTGATCTTGTTCCGCATCATTCAGGGCATCGGCGCGGGTTTCCTCTTCTCTAACAGCGCAGCCATTCTCACGGATGCGTTTCCGCCTACGCAGCGTGGGCGAGCGCTTGGCATCAATCAAATTGCGGCCATCGCGGGCCAATTTCTGGGGCTTATCCTGGGTGGTATTCTGGCTGCCGTCAATTGGCGGCTCGTCTTTCTGGTAAGCGTTCCAGTGGGTCTGGTTGGCACTATCTGGGCGTATACGATGCTGCGTGAAGTGGCGACCATTCGCAAATATCAACGCATCGACTGGTATGGCAACATTGCCTTTGCGCTTGGTTTGACGATCTTCTTGTTAGGGATCACTGATGCTATCGAGCCGTATGGCTCATCTCCAACAGGTTGGGGCAACCCGATGGTCCTGGCAATGATTGCTGGTGGGGTGCTGCTGCTGGTCTTCTTTGTCTGGATCGAGACCCGCGTGCCTGATCCGATGTTTCGCCTGGAGTTGTTCAAGATTCGCATGTTCACGGCTGGCAATATTGCCGGGTTCCTCTCAGCAATGGGACGCGGAGGGCTGCAATTTATGCTCATCATCTGGTTACAGGGCATCTGGCTGCCCCTGCATGGCTATAGTTTTGAAGATACTCCGCTCTGGGCTGGCATCTATATGACGCCGCTGCTGATAGGATTCGTTCTCATGGGGCCGATTAGCGGCTATCTCTCGGATCGGTTTGGGGCACGAGTCTTTTCGACGATTGGTATGATGGTCCAGTGTGCTGGTTTTATCGGGCTGACCTTCTTACCAGCCAATTTCCCTTATCCTATCTTCGCGGCGTTGATCTTCTTGCTGGGATGTGGTTCGGGTCTCTTTGCCTCACCGAACACCAGCTCAGTGATGAGCAGCGTGCCGCCGGAGCGGCGCGGCGTTTCTTCTGGCATGCGGGCAACGTTCCAAAACAGCGCCTCACTGGTGAGTATCGGCCTCTTTTTTAGCATTGTCACTGCCGGTCTCGCTGCGACATTGCCAACAACGTTCTTTGCGGGATTGACCCAATATGGAGTGTCGGCTTCTGTTGCTACACAGATTGCTCACCTGCCTCCAACGGCGGCCCTCTTCGGGGCCTTCCTGGGGTATAATCCGGTGGCCCAGTTGCTGCCACCTACCACGCTGCATCTTCTCTCCCCCCAGAATCAGGCTGCGCTGCTGGGCAAGTCGTTCTTCCCAAATTTGATTTCTGGGCCGTTCATGGTGGGGTTGCATGCTGTCTTCTACGTATCAGCCACATTGTGTGTCATCGCGGCAATCGCATCCTACCTACGTGGTCAGCGCACCATATCCCCAGACCAACATGCCGCAGAAACTGCCGCAGTGTTGGAGCCAGCACGCGACTAAATAGGCCCCTCCAGCTTCGGGCATGGGGAAAAATTCATTTGCGAATTTCCTGGCGTGTCTTCGTTTCTTTAAGAGCATTGCCAAACGCCTGGCATGACCCTGCCAGTCTTCGGCCCAGCCATATAAGGTGGGCCGTTTCCTTTGGCAGCTCTCCCAATGTTTGCGGCATGGATTATGCCAGACGTAGACCAACCTGAAATGCAGCCCATTTGCCAGACAATGGTTCTTTTGTCTCTTCACGAACGGTGTATGCTTTCCAACAGGATCAATATCGAGCATTAAAAGGTCTGATCCCCCATTGCAGCGTTAAATTGATAACAAGGAGAACCCCCTATGTCTCAGACGGCGCCTCAATCCTCTGTTCCCCTCCCTGGCAGCGAGCGCCAACCGCTCGCCGAGGTTTTTCCTGAAGCGCGCGATATTGGCCCAGCAGCTTCGGATGAGCTGATAGAGGTCAGTGTATATCTGAAGCCTCCCGCCAGCCTGGCCTCGTTGCAGCCGGATCAGCGCTTGAGCCGCGAGGAATATGCCGCCAGGGCAAAAGCTGCCGCTGGTGATCTGGCAGAGGTGGAACAGTTTGCGCGTGAGCGCGGCATGGCCGTGCTTGAAGCTGATCCGGTGCGTCGGATGGTCAGGCTGCATGGCACGGCAGAAGCGATGCAGCGGGCGTTTGGTGTGGAACTGCGTCATTATGAGTATGGAGACGAAGATTATCGTGGTCGCGCTGGCTCGATATTGGTGCCTGCCTGGCTAGCTCCTCTGGTGGCAGGCATAGTAGGACTGGATGATCGCCCCCAGGCCAGGCAACGACGGCATTATCAGGTTGCCGAGGCGGTATCCACCTATACGCCGCGCCAGGTTGCCAGCCTGTACAATTTTCCTATGCAGGGCGACGGACAGGGACAGGCTGTTGCCATTATTGAGCTTGGCGGCGGCTACCGCCGCAGCGATTTGAGGTCCTATTTCCAGGGGCTTGGGCTGCCAGTACCTAAAGTGACCACTGTGCGTGTTGACGGCGGGCGGAACGCTCCAACGAACCCACAGGGTCCTGATGGCGAAGTTGCGCTCGATGTCCAAATTGTCGGTGCAGTGGCCCCAGGCGCGCATATCATTGTCTATTTTGCACCAAATACCGACCAGGGCTTCCTCGATGCGATTACGAAGGCGGTTCACGACAGCAGCAATGCGCCCTCAGTGATCTCAATTAGCTGGGGCGGCCCGGAATCTAGCTGGACCGGACAAACTATTCAATTGATGGATCAGGCATTTCAGACGGCTGGAGCGCTGGGGATTACTATCTGCTGCGCGGCAGGCGATCACGGTGCCAATGATGGCGTCACAACAGATAGTCTGGCGCATGTCGATTTTCCTGCCTCCAGCCCAAATGTCCTGGCATGCGGCGGCACGCGGCTGGAGACTGCTAATGGTGTAGTAACAAGCGAGAGCGTTTGGAACAATGGAGATGGCTGGGCTAGCGGTGGCGGCGTAAGCGATCTCTTCGACCTGCCTGCGTGGCAGGTTGATGCGCATGTGCCACCATCCGTCAACGCGGGCGCCCGCATTGGGCGAGGTGTGCCCGACGTTGCTGCTGACGCTGACCCCCAGACCGGCTATCAGGTACTGGTGGACGGTCAGGCGCTAACTGTTGGCGGGACAAGCGCGGTTGCGCCTCTCTGGGCTGGACTGCTGGCGCTTATCAATCAGCAGCTTGGGAAGTCGGTTGGCTTCCTCAATCCTCTACTGTATCAACAGATCGATCAGGAAGTGGTGTTCCGCGACATTATCAGCGGAAACAACAACGGGTACCCTGCCGGACCTGGCTGGGATGCCTGCACCGGTTGGGGGGTTGCTGATGGTACCAAACTGCTCGCGGCATTGAAGGCTCTTGGCTAGCCGCGCAGGGGAGTATCTGTGGCTTCCTGAATAATGAAGCATTCTCTTTCTGTACGAGGCAGGCAAACACTCGCGTTTGCCTGCTCTTCAGGGTTCATCGGACGACGAAGGAAGGAAGCTCCTGAATCTATCCAAGGGGTGCGCATGTTGTAAGCTGTATTTCAGCCAGCACCCGCTCCAGGACGTTGATGGCCTGGTAATATTCAGTCAGATTGATATGCTCGTTGGGCGTGTGGTCCAGTGCGGAATTGCCAGGGCCATAAGCCAGGATGGGGCAGTTCCAGACTGGCCCAACGACATTCATGTCTGATGTGCCAGTCTTGAGCTTGAACCCAGGCGTCATGCCCTCGGCACGCAGCGCGCGCACAAAGGCGCTCGCCAGCGGCCCATGCCTGGGCGCGCGATAAGCAGTCTCAGCGCCGCGAAACCTGATCTGCACGCCCTCAGCCTGTGCCCGCTTCGTTAGCCAGGCTTCCAGCGCGTGGGGATCATATTCAGGCGGCAAACGGTAGCCAATCTCCATCTCGCACCAATCAGTAAAGCCATCGCTGCCAGAATGGATGGTCCGCAGCGATGGCATCAACATAGAGAAATAGCTGGCCGGGTCGCCCGGCCTGACGTGGGCAGCATTCCATGCCTCCGCTGATTGCTGGACAGCTTGCCAGAACGCGACTGCTCGCGCGCAGGCGCCCTCTTCTGGACGGGCAGTATGCGCGACAGGCTGCTCTACCCGACAGGATGCCAGCAGCCGCCCTTTGTAGCCGAGGGTCACGGCATCGGCGCTGCTGGGTTCGCCAATGATGGTGTATGCCGGGCGCCAGCGGTCAAGCACAGCGCGTGCGCCGCGTGAGGTTGCGGCTTCTTCCTCTACAGCCCCTACAACGATGATAGGAAAACGGCGCGTGGTTTCTCTGGCTGCCAGGCGCATGGTTGCCGCGAGAAAAGCTGCTAATGGCCCTTTAGCATCTACTGCCCCACGACCATAGAGACGCTCGCTCTCGCGCCGCACCGGAATGAAACCTGGCACGGTGTCCAGATGGCCCAGCAGCACACAGGGCGGCTCAGGCGTGTCAACCGTTGCTTGCAATTCAGCGATGAAATTGCCAACCGCGTCAACTTCCACCCGCAGACGAGGCGATCCCAATTGCTCACACAACCACTCGGAGAGCACTCGTTCTGCGCCGGATGGCGTGTAGTGCTGGAGCATACCGGTCAGCAGCGCTTCCTCATCGGCCAGTGTCCAGGGCGCTCCTTCGACATCGGTTCTTTCTCGGGTCATTGCAGCACCTCTTCTAGCGCTACGGCTACCTGGTCAAGCTGCTCTTCCTCAATCACCAGCGGCGGCACCAGCCGGATGACGTATGGGCTGGCTGTCAGAGCCAGCACACCGCGCTCTGCCAGCGCCTTGAGGGAGGGCTGCACATGTTCGCGCAGCTCAACGCCCAGCATCAGTCCCAACCCGCGCACCTCACGAACCAAAGGTGATGTGACCACCAGCGCCTGCAAGCGCTCCAGCAGGCGCGCGCCCAGCGCTGCGGCGCGCTCAGGCAGATGGCGCTCGGTGAGTTCGTCGAGCGTAGCGATGGCCGCTGCGCAGGCCAGTGGATTCCCGCCAAAGGTGCTGCTGTGCAAGCCGGGCGGCATTGATTGCACGCGCGGCCCAAGGCAGGTCGCGCCCATCGGGATGCCCCCCGCGATGCCTTTTGCCAGACACAGCAGATCAGGCACAATCTCCGCGTGTTCAGAGGCCCACATCCGGCCCGTGCGCCCAAAGCCGGTCTGTACTTCATCCACGATCAACAGCGCGCCGCGTTCCTGGCAGAGCCGCGCGGCAGCCTGGAGATATTGGGGTATGGCTGGTCTGACACCGCCTTCACCCTGCACGATCTCCAGCAGCACGGCAGCAGTCCGCTCGGAGATAGCCGCTTCCAGCGCGGCCAGATCGTTATAGCGCACATGCTGATAGTCGGGCACCAGCGGCTCAAACGGCGCGCGATAGGATTTCTCCCAGGTGGCGCTGAGCGCGCCCAGCGTGCGCCCATGAAAGCCGCGCATGGCCGCGATGATTTGCGTTCGCCCGGTGCTGAATCGTGCAAACTTGATGGCCGCTTCAATGGCCTCGGTGCCCGAATTGCAGAGAAAGACGCGGTTCATTCCGGCAGGCAGCGCGGCAACTAGTCGCTCAAGATAGGCCGCACGCACATCGTTATGAAAGAGATCAGGGCAGCTTATCAGCCGCGCAGCTTGTTGAGTGATTGCTGCTGCCACGCGCGGGTTGGCGTGACCGACGTTTGCCACCGCAATGCCGCCCACGCAGTCGATATAGCGCTGGCCCTGGTCATCGAAGACCACTGCGCCCTCGCCGCGTACCAGCCGAATGGGGCGCTTATAGCTGCCGCCAGCCGCGTAGCGCGTCTCAGCATCCTGATCGATCCCAACCATAGTCTCATAGCCTGTTGTCATACTATCACCGTGCCCTTTCCGGCCAACGCCGCCTGCACTGGATGCTCAGCCCGACCATCAGCAAGCACCACCCGGCGGACTCCCGCTTGCAGCGCTTCGCGCGCTCCAATCAGCTTGCGGCGCATGCCGCCAGTCACCTGCATCTCGTAAGGCTTCATCTCCAGACTATTCAAGGATGTGACCAGCGTGCGCTCATCGTGGGCATCGGCCAGCAGCCCCGGCACATTTGAGAGAATGACCAGCACGTCAGCCTCCAGCGCCGCCGCCACCATTGCCGCCGCGCGATCACCATCGACATTGACGGCTTCGCCCGTATCGGCCAGCGCCAGCGGTGCAATGACCGGCGTGTAGCCTTGTGCCAGCAAGAGGCGCAGCAAAGGAGTATTCACGCGCTCCACGCGGCCCGTAAAATCGTCGCGGATGACGCGCTGGCGGCCATCCTCAACGATACGCAGCGCCTCTTTGCGCGGCCCACGTAAGAGTCCGCCATCCAGGCCGCTCAACCCCAAGGCGTTGACGCCCTGCCCCTGAAGCGCCCGCACCAGGTCGGCATTCACGCGCAGAGCCGCCATCAGAAATATCTCCAACATGCGCGCATCGGTATAGCGGCTGCGCACGCCCGCCGCCGAAGTCACGTAGCGTACCGGCTCGCCAAGCTCCGCCGCCAGCGCATCAGCAGCCGCAGAGCAGCCATGCGCCACGACGATCTGTTCACCACGCGCAACACATTCCGCAATGTCGGCAACGGCAGCCGCGCGATCAATCCCGCGTCCGCCGCCAATCTTGATAACTGTGAGCATCCCGTACGTTCCTTGTATCAAATCAAATGGGGTGCAGCCCGCTGAAGCGCAGCCCGATAGTTTCGTCCCACCCCAGCGCTGCGTTGAGTGCTTGCACGGCGTTGCCAGCCGCGCCTTTCATCAGATTATCGAGCGCAGCCATGACTACGACGCGCCGCGTGCCTGGCTCAACCTCAAAACCGATGTCACAGTAATTGCTGCCGACCAGCACCTTTGGCTCAGGATAGCGATAGACGCCAGAGCGCTCTTTGACAATGCGGATACATGGCTCGGTGCCATACGCCGCGCGATAGAGCTTCCAGAGATCGCTATCGGTGAGGCGCTCGCGCAAGAACGCCTGAGCCGTGACGAGAACGCCGCGTACCAGTTCCACAGCGGTGGCCGAAAAATAGACGCCGCGCGTCTGGCCTGGATCAGCAGGGGCCTCCGGCCAATCAAGCTCTTGCATGATCTCGGCAGTATGGCGGTGGCCTGTTGGCGCGAACGAGCGCACAGCATGGCTGCGGTCAGGATGATGCGAGCCAGCGCCCGGCTCGGCTCCAGCAGCAGAGGAGCCAACCTTTGCTTCGATGATCAGCGGCGCCTCGCGATCCAGTACCCCGGCCCGCGCCAGCGGAGCCAGTCCCAGAATGGCTGCCGTCGCCAGGCAGCCTGCCCCGCTGATGAGGCGTGCATCAGGTAGCTCAGACCGATGCAGTTCAGGGATACCATAGACGGCCCGCTCCAGCAGGTCCGGGCGCGGATGCGGATGCCCATACCAGCGCGGATAATCTTCAGCGCGGCGCAGCCGGAAATCGGCACTCAGATCAATGATGCGCGGCGCCAGCGCCTGGTAGCGCTCGATCTGGCCCATGCTGACACCGTGCGGCTGCGCGACAAACAGGACATCGCATGGCTCCAGCGCTTCGGGCGAGACGAGCCGAATGGGAGGTCGCCCGCCCGCCGGGCGCAGATTGGGATGCAGCGCGTGCAAATAGCTTCCGGCGTGATGTTCAGATGCTATCTGTGTAACTTGCACAAATGGATGCTGCAAGAGCAGCCGCGCCAGTTCGCCGCCCGTATAGCCAGAGCCGCCAAGAATTGCTACGCGCACCGGGGAAACTTGTTCGTGCTGAACGCTCACAGCGTCACCTCCCCTCGTGCGACGGCCAGCGCGTAATCGGCAACCACGCCAGGAATATCAACGCCGGTGGGCGCGATGCTGTTGCGAAACTCCATCGTAGCGTTGACTTCGTTGACCAGTAGGCCGCGCTGGCTCTCCAGCACATCGATTGCCAGGATGCCGCCGCCCACTGCATGCGTGGCTGCGCGGCAGAGTTCGTCGAGTTCGGGCGTCACCGGGCAGTTGGCCGCGCTCCCGCCGCGCGCCGTATTGGTGATCCAGTGTTCCGAAGCGCGATAGATCGCGCAAATCGTGCGATCACCGACGACGAACGCGCGGATGTCGCGTCCGGGCTTCGGAATATATTCCTGGATATAAAAGATGCTGTGTTGATAGGAACCAAGCGTCTCTTTATGTTCCAGGAGAGCCTCGGCGGCATCCCGATCATTTACTCTGGCAAGAAGTCTGCCCCAGGAGCCAACGACTGGCTTCAGGACTGCCGGATAGCCTATCTCGTCCAGCGCTCGCAGCGCCGCTTCCGGCGTAAAGGCCAGCAGCGTGCGCGGCGTGGGAATCTGATGCCGCACCAGGGCAGCGGTCGTAAGATATTTGTCGTTGCAGACGGCTGCCACATCATAGCGGTTGAGGGTGGGAATGCCAAGCTGCGCAAGCGCGTGCAGCAGATACATGCCGCGCGATTGGCTCAGGCTGCGCTCTAAAATGATCTGATAGCGATTCCAGAAATGCTGTTCAGCCGCGAGGTCAAAGACCAGTTCGCGGTCATCAATCAAGACTGCGTCAGTCTGGCGCTCGCGGAACGCTTCCATGAGCAGCTTTTCCTCGACACGCACCCGCGATGCCAGAATACCTACCGTGACTGCACCTTCCCCAAGTTGGGCCTCCTTTTTCTTTACATATGCCTCGCCGCCAGGGACGGCGGCGCTGCAAGCGAACGCTGCGCCTATAGAGAGTCCGCGTAGGCAGACTCGGTGGCGGAACGCCACCAGCGGGGTTTTAACCGCCAGCCCTTCACTCGCCCCAGTCTTCTTGAATCTCTGGCGCCAGTTCCAGTACCAGCGGCTCGACGCTGCGGACCTCTAATTCGGCCCCGCAATCTGGGCAGGGTAGAATTTCTCCGCGCTCGACGTTGGCAGCGGGAATATTGCCGCCGCATTCTGGGCAGGTTGCCATCATCGGTCTCCTTTCTTGTTGTGAAATTGTTCAGGCATACAAAAAGGCGCTGCTCGTAAAGGACGAGCAGCGCCTGAAATACGCCTGGTCGTGGTACCACCTTTGTTTGCTCTCACCTCGCGGTGAAAAGCCTCTTCGAGTGCCAACACACTCTAGCCGGATAACGGTGGCAGCCGATGGGGTCTACTGAAGGATTTGCTTCCTCGTTCTTCCCATACTCAGGGGCCTTTTTCCGCCAGTCGTCAACCTGTAGGCTTGCACCAACCGCCTATTCTCTGAAGGTGATGGCTGGGTACTCTTCCCCTTTAGCGTTTTGGCTCTGATAACCTGCAAAGAATGTACCGCAGCGGGCCAATACTTGTCAAGGGGTCATCCTGCCCAAAAGATTTGTGCAAAATACACGAATGATCGGCTGATAACGCCGGGTACCTTGACGGTTGACGATATAAGCGGTATTGATTACGCTATGTATGTGTGCAGAATGCACAAAGGACGATTTGCCCTGGTACATTTTCTTGAGGAGAAACCCCTTATGGCGGGTTCCGAAACCGGCCCGGTGGCAAGCGCGAAACCTTTCATCTCGCTATCCGGCCACCTCTCCCACCGCAGCCGCACGCGGCAAGCGCGGTGCGTAGGGCAATGTGCCGGGGGCAGCTTGCAAGCTGGATACAACGTGCTGCAAAGGCCGCGTCGTTTGCGATGCAGTTTCAGGCACAACTCGCCAGAAGCAAGCCAGCGCATCCTGCCAGGAGGCCAGAAGCGAGGCGGCAAGGTCGCTCCCCGTCATGTGCGCGTAATGGCGGATCAGTTCTGCCAAGTCGTCGGCTTCTGCCTTGCTCTCGATGCGCTTCAGCCCTACCATTTCGGGATTCAAAAGGCCGGGCAAACGGTTCTCTTTATCATAGACATAGGCAACTCCACCAGACATTCCTGCCCCGAAGTTCTGCCCCGTTGGCCCCAGCACCACAACCGCGCCACCTGTCATATACTCGCAGCCATGATCGCCTACACCCTCTACGACGGCAGTTGCTCCGCTGTTGCGGACGGCAAAGCGCTCTCCAGCACGCCCGCGTACCAGCAGCCGACCTCCTGTTGCTCCATAGAGGACCGTATTGCCGACGATAATCTGTTCCTGGGCACTGAAACGATGATGCGGTGGAGGCATTACCACAATCTGCCCACCCGTCATGCCTTTCGCCACATAATCGTTGGCGTCGCCCGCCAGGATCAGCCGCAGCCCAGGCACACAAAACGCCCCAAAGCTCTGGCCGGCACTGCCAGTGAAGTGGCAGGTAATGCTGCCGGACGGGAGGCCACTGTCGCCCCAACGACGGGCTATTGCGCCAGCCAGCCGGGCGCCCACCGCGCGGTCGCTATTATGGATTTGCTCATGGACGAGGACGCCATAACCGCGAGTCAGCAGCGGGAGCGCATCGTTCAGCAGCGCTTCTTCGTCCAGCGGGGTGTTTCCCGCCAGTGGCACAAACGGTCCGGCAGGGGTATAGCGTTTGGGCGTGTCATCTGGGCCGCTGGCAAGCAGCGCTTCCAGATCAAGCGCCGACAAAGCCGAAGCCCCAGGTTTCGTACCATGATCTGTTGGAACCATGAGCAAATCCGCCCGCCCGATCATATCATCGAAGCGGCGGAAGCCCAGGCTTGCCATGAGCATGCGCACCTCTTCGGCAATGAAGTGCAGAAACGTCACAATCTGTTCAGGTTTTCCAGCAAAGCGTCTGCGCAAGTCTTCTCGCTGCGTTGCGATGCCGGTCGGGCAGGTATCTAGATGACACTGGCGCGCCATATCGCAGCCAATAGCAATCAGCGCAGCCGTACCAAAGCCGAACTCGTCAGCACCCAGCATGGCCGCTATCACAATGTCGCGCCCTGTCTTCAGCCCGCCATCTGTTCTTAGCCTGACACGGCCACGCAGCCCGTTCATGCACAGCACTTGCTGGGTCTCTGCCAGCCCCAGTTCCCATGGACTGCCCGCGTGCTTGATTGAATTCAACGGAGAGGCGCCTGTCCCCCCGTCGTGGCCGCTAATCAGAATATAGTCGGCGTGCGCTTTGGCGACGCCAGCCGCCACTGTGCCAACGCCGCGCTCCGAGACCAGCTTCACGCCAACTGCCGCGTGCGGGTTTACCTGCTTCAAATCGTAGATCAACTGAGCCAGGTCTTCGATGCTATAAATATCATGGTGGGGTGGAGGCGAGATCAGCGGGATGCCTGGAGCAGTATGGCGCAGGCGGGCGATCAGATTCGTGACCTTGCGCGCCGGTAGCTGGCCGCCCTCGCCCGGCTTTGAACCCTGGGCCATTTTGATCTCCAATTCCTCGGCATGGGCCAGATAGGCAGTCGTCACGCCGAAACGCCCAGAAGCAATCTGCTTGATGCGGCTGTTCGTCGAAACCCCGTCGCGCACTCCCGTATACCAATCAGGGTCTTCGCCGCCCTCGCCGGTATTGCTGCGCGCGCCCACACGATTGACACCCAGCGTCAGCGTCAGGTGCGCTTCCGGGCTGAGCGCCCCCAGAGACATCGCCGTGCTGACAAAGCGCCGAATAATCTTCTCCGCAGGCTCGACCTCTTCCAATGGCACCGGCTGGCCGGGCCGGAATGCCAGAAGATCGCGGATCGAGGTCGCCGGTCGGTTGTAGATCATATCGGTATAGCGTTGGTAATCGCTCTGCTTGCCGCTGTGCGCTGCCTGTTGCAGCGCCTTGACGACCGAGGGGTTGGCCGCATGATACTCACCATCGCGGCGGAAACGCACATATCCACGATCAATTAGACGGGGGCGAAGTGAGCCAGACCTTCTTTCGCCATCTGATGCCTGGTCAGAATCGGCCTGTCCATTGGCTTGCGTTGCCGCGCGCAGCGCCGCCAGTCGTTCGGCTTCAGCGCGGTGAGCGCGAGCCTGCCGATGCAAGTCCGCCAGCGTCAGCCCACCGAACGCAGAGGGCGTGCCAGGGAAGTAGCGTTCTACCAACTCAGGGGCAATGCCCAGACACTCAAACAGTTGGGCGCCAAGGTAGCTCTCCAGCACCGAGAGGCCCATCCGCGACATCACCTTCAGCAGCCCCTTTTCAACAGCGTGCCGGTAGTGCTGTTCTGCCTCATCTGGGGTAACATTCTCCAGCCCCCGGCTCCCGGCTTGGGCGCGCACCGTTGCCAGCGCAAGATAGGGCAGCACTGCGTTAGCGCCATAGCCAATCAGGAGCGCGATTTGATGGACATCCCAGGCTGCCCCGGTCTCAACGACCAGCCCCACGCGCAGCCGCAAACCGGCGCGCACCAGCGCGTGATGCACTGCCGCCAGCGCCAGCGGCATTGGCATGGGTGCGCTGCCATCTGGCACCTCGCGGTCACTGAGCAGCAGGACAGCCGCCCCGGCGCGCGCGGCATCAATTGCGGATGCTTCCAGACTGTCTAATGCGCGACGGAGTACCTGCCCTTCATCTCCATCAGGGCTATCTGCATCGAGCGCATAGACAGTCTGAATACAGCTTACTCCTAGCTGGTGGCTGTTTGCCGCCTTCAGCACAGCAGCCAGCAGAGCTTCATCGAGCAAAGGTGAGCCAAGTTGCAGCAAGGTATCAGTAGGCCCATTGCTAGCAAGGACATCGCTGCGTGGCCCCAGGTAGGTGGTGAGCGACATCACCAATTGTTCGCGCAGCGAATCAATGGGAGGGTTTGTCACCTGCGCGAAGCGCTGCTTAAAGTAGGTTGAAAGCGGGCGTGGTTGTTGAGAGAAGATCGAGAGCGGGGTGTCGTCTCCCATGCTCCAGACCGCTTCTGCGCGCTCCTGCACCATCGGGCGCAGCACCAACTCTACATCTTCATAACTGTAGCCAAAAAGCGCCTGCCGCTCCAGCAAATCTTCAGGGATCGGACGATGGGCAATTGCTGAATCATGCTCCTCGTCCTCTGGGATTGCGACGGGAATAAGATAGCGCTCAACCCAATTCGCATAGGGATGAAGCCCGGCCAATTCTGCCTTGATTTGCTGGTTATCCAGCACCAGGCCGCGTGATGTATCCACCGCAAAGACCTGCCCAGGCCCCAGACGCCCCTTGGCAATGATTTGTGCCTCATCGAGTTGTACCATGCCGACTTCAGAGCCAAGCACCACCAGGCCATCTCCCGTGATAACGTACCGTAGGGGGCGCAGACCGTTGCGGTCCAGCGCGGCACCTGCGAACGTTCCATCGCTGAAAACCAGGGCAGCCGGTCCATCCCAGGGTTCCATGAGCGGTGCCTGGGCCTGAAAGAAGCTTCGGATGGACGGAGCAAGATCGTTACGCCCCTCCCATGCTTCAGGCACCAGCAAGGTCAGCGCGTGGAGCAGCGAGCGCCCGGAGCGCACCACAAGCTCCAGCGCATTATCCAGACTGGTAGAGTCACTGCCAGCAGGATCGATGACAGGACGGAGCCATTCAGCCTCGCTGCCCCAATGCTGCTCCAGGATGGATGCCTGACGACTCATCATCCAGTTACGATTCCCCTGGATAGTGTTGATCTCCCCGTTATGAGCAAGCATACGCATTGGCTGCGCCAAACGCCAGCTTGGGAAGGTATTCGTACTGTAGCGCTGATGAAACAGCGCCAGCGCGCTCTCGAAGCGTGGATCGAGCAAATCGGGGTAGAAGTGTGGCAGTTTGGCTGCCGTCAGTAGCCCCTTGTAAACCAGGGTGTGCGCTGAAAGTGAGGCGATGTACACCTCAGTGATTCCGGCGGCTGCCAGGCGGGCCTCTATTTCCTTCCGGGCAAGATAGAGCAGCCGCTCGAACTCTTCTGCCGGGGCAGCATCGGCTCGTTGCACCAGCACCTGCTCAATACGCGGACAACTCCGTCGAGCAGCGGCCCCCAGCATATCAGCGTTGACTGGCACACTACGCCAGCCCAGAACCGACGCCCTGCGCCGTTCGAGGACATCGCTCATGATCTCGCGCGCCTGCGCGGCAATCGCATCATTCCAGGGCAGGAAGACCATGCCCACTGCCAGGCTGTGCCCGGCAACAGGCGGAACGCCTTCTTCTGCGAGCCAGGCATTGAGCAGCCGATAGGGAATCTGAGTCATGATCCCCACGCCATCGCTCGTCTCAGCGTCAGCATCCATTGCACCACGATGGGCCAGGTTTGCCAGCGCCTCCAGCGCGTAGGCAAGAATACGATGTTCGCGCAACCCTGTGATGTTTGCTACAAAGCCTGTGCCACAGGCGTCATGCTCAAACTGTGGGTCATATAAAGGATACGCTGGTTGAGATGAAAATCTAGATGATTGATCGCCCCCTGATGATGGGGACGCATAAGAACCGATTGAACCCTGGTGACTCCTGGTCACAGACGCCTGGCTCTGGTCCATTCAATCCTCCTCGTGATAGCAGCCTTCCAGTGGTGAATGTTGCTCAGAGAGATGGGCCATAGGAGGGCAATGGCAAGGCAACAACCCTCAAGCCATACCTTCTCCTGAAGCGGCGCCTTAGTTTCCGGCGCTGGAAACAAAGTCAGCCTCTCACACTGACAAGATACTCAGATGCCAATGTGAGAGGCTGCAACGCCTGTAGAGCGTACCTTACCGGGGCAATCAGCGCCCCAGGCAGTCAAGCATTTCGATAGCGCGCCCTATGTATAACATGTTTTAACCGGAAAATATGAGCTTGTCAAGCCTTCTACCCAGAAGTCAAGAGTGGTGAATGCCTTCTTTACGCTGGGTATGCTGATCTTTACCTCGACCTGCCTGGCAATATTTTATGAAGGCATGGGGAACCCTAACTTGCTCAGGCACCCGCCAAATGCTATGATGTACTCAACAATACTGCTGATGAGAGGCGCGCCAGAATCAATGACAGACACGCAATCCGGCCCTCCAAACCTGCTTCCTCGCCGTCGATTTCTCGCCTTTTGTATGCTCGGAGCGCTGCCGGGTGTGCTGGCCGCCTGCCAGAATACGCCACCAGTAGTCACCCAGCCAACGCCAGACCCTCGCCCCAGCCCTACACCAACGCCCTCGCCACCTACCGAGGCTGACTGGGCAGCACTCGCCAACAGCCTGCAAGGATCATTGATCCGTCCTACCAGTTCACGGTACCCAATGGCCCACCAACTCTTCGATCCACGCTTCGACAGTGTGCAGCCGATGGCTATTGCCTATTGTGCCTCGCCAGCAGATGTTCAGCACTGCCTTGCCTTTGCGCACCAGTTTGGCGTGCCGCTTGTGCCTCGGTCTGGAGGTCATTCCTATGCTGGCTATTCGACCACCACCGGTCTGGTACTGGATGTCAGCCAGATGAACCTTATCAGCGTGGACGCGCAGGCCAGGACCGCCAGTATTGGCGCGGGAGCCAAACTGATTGATGTTTACGCGGCGCTTGCGCAGGATGGCCTGGCTCTCCCTGCCGGTTCATGCCCAACGGTAGGGATTGCAGGTCTGGCCCTGGGAGGTGGCATTGGTGTTCTGGGTCGCAAATTTGGCCTGACATGTGATAATCTGCTGGCTGCTCAGGTGGTTCTGGCTGATGGTCGTCTGCTCACCTGTGATGCCAACCATGATCCTGACCTCTTCTGGGCATTGCGCGGCGGAGGAGGCGGCAACTTTGGCGTGGTCACATCGTTCACCTTTCAGGTCCATCCCGTCAGCACGCTCACGCTGTTTACGTTGAATTGGAACTGGGGAAATGCTGTCAAGATGGTTGATGCCTGGCAGCATTGGGCACCGCAGGCAGCAGATGAATTATGGTCAAACTGCCTGCTTCTTTCAAGCAGCAATCAGCGTGCTGAGCCACTCGCGCGGATCAACGGCGTTTATGTGGGGGGAGCTGCTGCGCTGGACGGGTTGTTGCAGCAGTTGACCGACCAGATTGGCGCAGTGCCCACGAGCCGCTACGTGTCCGAGTCGGGCCTGCTTGATGCCATGCTGGTGGAGGCCAACTGTGAGGGGCAGACGGTAGGCGAATGCCATTTGCCTGGTCAGACCCCACAAGGGCAAGTGCCTCGAGTCACTGCTGGTGCCAAGTCCGACTACTTCACCAGCACTCTGCCCAGAGCGGGGATTGAGATTCTGGTCAACTTTATCGCTCGCCGTCAGGCGACCTCAACGCTTGGCGCGGGTGGTATCGGACTTGATGCCTATGGTGGCGCTATCAACCGGGTGGCGGCAAATGCAACGGCCTTCGTTCATCGCAGCGCATTGTTTTCTGCCCAATATTCCGCAAACTGGACAGTAAGCGATTCAGATGCCATCATTACAGCGAACCAGCAATGGTTGGCCGATCTCTGGCAGGCTATGCGCCCATATGCCAGCGGCGCTGCCTACCAGAACTATATCGATCCTAACCTGCCCGACTGGCCCCAGGCGTATTATGGAGCCAATCTGGCCCGGCTTCAGCAGGTGAAGGCCGCTTATGATCCCGGTAACTTCTTTCATTTTCCCCAGGCCATCCCTACCACTGCCGGGTGAAGGCAGCATCGAAGGCAATGGCTGAAGGCGCGAAAATCAGCGCACGAACAAAGGCCAGGGTATTCTACGCGCCCCATTCGCAGTTCATAGTGGACTGCTGCCTGCTCTGGGCATCCAGTGACTAGAGGAGATGGCCCTCCTCTTATACTGTTTGACTCTCAAAAACCATCATCAAGCGATGTGGGGCATTTAGACAAGGGGCAGAACTCTGCATTGTTTTAGGTTCAGCCGGTTGGCTTCTTTCAAATCAATTCCCTTGCATGTCTTTAGCTCCTGTGCTATACTAGCAGCGATACTGGAATCCTGGCAGTGAAATTGCTGGGTAAAAATGACCTTCGGGGCAGGGTGAAATTCCCGACCGGCGGTATGGCGCCTCCTCAGATGAACTGGCACCAAGCCCGCGAGCCGCGCCTTGGGCGTGGCAGATTCCGGTGAAAGGCCGGAGCCGACAGTAACAGTCTGGATGGGAGAAGGTCACAAGCGCCAACGTTTGCCCTTTGTGAAGAGGGCTGGTTGGCGTATTCTCCTGCGCGCCGCCCCAGGTCGGTAATGTCGGTTGGGGCGGCGCTTTTATGCTGCCTCAGCCGGATATTCCGAGGAGGCTTGCATTGACCATCACGTCTATCTCACCCCCTACCCCTGGTCGGCAAGATGCCGACGCTGCATTCCCTGCTCCAGCCGATAGGGACGCTAGCGCCACAAGGCTGCCAACCCTATTCGCAGGCGCGGCAGCGAGTGCCACTGGCAGCACCCGCCGCGCCCGGCGGCTAAGCAGGCACAGAGTCTCAGTCGTCGCGGCGCCCGTGCTGCTGGGCGCTGCTATGCTGATCGCCTGGCAACTGGTGGTCCAGACCGGCACGGTTTCGGAATTTCTCTTGCCCGCGCCCGGCGATGTCTGGAACTCGTTCTGGGAATCGCTGATGACCGACTCACTTCTCAACTACGCTCAGACGACGCTGATCGAGAGCCTGGGCGGCTGTGCCCTCGGTGCGTTGGTAGCACTGCCGCTGGGGTACGCCATTACGCATAGTCGGCTGGTGGCAAGCGCGGTCCAACCCTATCTGGCCGCGAGCCAGGCAGTGCCCGCCATCGCTGTTGCGCCGCTCATTGCGCTCTGGTTGGGCTATGGCCTTTCGCCGGTCATCGTGCTGTGTGCGCTGATCGTCTTCTTCCCAATGGTGATTACCACCGTATTGGGCCTGCGCTCTCTTGACCGCGATGTGCTTGACGCGGCGCGCGTTGAGGGGGCTGGCTGGTGGGCCTTACTGCGCCATATTCAATTTCCGTTGGCGCTGCCCAGCATCCTGGCGGGCGTGCGCACCAGCCTTACTCTCTCAGTCACTGGCGCCGTTGTTGGTGAATTCTTCGTCGGAGGCAATGCTAGAGACTACGGGCTGGGCAGTTTACTGCTCTTCGATTATGAGAATATCAATCCCGCTGGAGTGTTTGCAACGTTGCTCGCATTGATGCTGCTCGCCGCTGCGCTCTATGGCGCGGTCCGACTGATTGAGCGGCGCTTCTCATATATGGAGGCTTGATACATCCCATGCGTGCAGGTTTTTCCTTTCGATTGCGCGTCGCCGGACTACTCATACTGACCCTTTTGACCGTGACGCTCTTTTCGGCCTGTGGCTCCAATGGGGCAAGCGGATCGCTGCACCAAGTCATCATTGGCCTGACCTACATTCCCAACATCCAGTTTGCGCCCTTCTATGTCGCTGATTCTCTTGGCTACTACCGAGATGCCGGGGTGAGCGTTACCCTCCAGCATCATTCTGTCAACGAAGCTGAGTTTGGCGCCATTGCCTCTGGCAAAGAGGATGTCGTCTTTGGGGGCGGCGATGAGATGCTTCAGGCGCGCGCCAGCAAGATACCGCTGGTCTATGTGGCAAATGTGTATGCCAAATATCCGGTGGCGCTGATGGTGCCTGCCAGTTCGTCTATCCACACAGCAGCAGACTTGCGCGGCCACACCATCGGAGTGCCTGGCATGTATGGCGAGACGTATTTCGGCCTGTTGGCGCTGCTGCAAAGCGCCGGACTCACAACCTCGGATGTGACTATCCAACCCATCGGCTTTACGCAGGTGGCAGCGCTGCTGAGCAATAAAGTCGATGCTGTGATGGGCTATCTCAATAATGAGGCTATTCAGTTCAAGCAAGCTAACTTTGCAGTACGCACGCTGGCACTCTCTGATGTCGTCCAGCCACTGCCGCTGATCTCGAATGGCCTTGGCGCGCTTCAGAGCGAGCTTGACGCTCATCCCGGTGACATCAAGGCCGTGATAGCCGCTACGCTGCGCGGGGTGCAATATGTGATTGCGAATCCCCAGAAGGCGCTCGACATCAGCAAAACCTATGTCCCCGGCCTGCGCGACTCGAAGAACGCGGCGAACGCGCTGGCGGTGCTGCAAGCAACGATCCCACTCTGGCAGAGTACGGGCCAGCCAGGGTACAACGATCCGGCCATCTGGCAAGCAATGGCAACCTTTATGCCAGCCTATGGGCTGCTCCCCGGCTCCGTTGATGTGACACAGGCTTACAGCAACAGTTATCTACCACAGGACTGATAGTGGGCCTGCTTTCAGATTACCAGCAGCGCCAGCCCCCGTGCTGGCAAAGTGCTGCCAGAAAGGGCGGCGCTGCTGGCGAATCAGCACGTGGCTGGTTGAGCGCGCTGCGCGAAGAGGCCGATCATCTCAAGGTTGAACGCTGGTAGATCACTGGGTTGGCGGCTGGTAACTAGATTGCCGTCAAAGGCCACTTCCTGGTCAACCCAGTTGCCACCCACGCAGCATACATCGTCTTGAATCGTATAGTAGGGGTAAAATGAGCGAGCGTGGCATCAGACACAAAGCGGCTCCTCCCTGCTTACCAGCCGCGTGGCATGATCTCCCTTCTCATCTGGAGTGGCGGAACCAACTCACCCCAGAAAATTCACCACGAACCGAAGGTTCTGTGGTAACTGGTTCAGCCAGCCCGCCTGCCTGCTATTCCCCTGATGGGCCGAAACACACCTCTACGATTGCTTCTTGTATTTTCGCAGGATCGATATGGTCATAGATTTCCGCATGCCCAATACCAGTTGGTAAGACCCATCGTATGCTTCCAGCAGTCACTTTCTTATCCTGCTGCATGGCCTGCATAAGCGCTTGAACATCGACACCTGGACAACGTATGGGCAGATTCAACGCTTGCAAGAGTCTGGTCTGGCGCCGCGCTTCCTCCTGAGACAATGTGCCAGTTGCTACCGCCAGGTGCGCTGCTACCTCCATACCAATCGCGACGGCTTCTCCATGGAGCCAGGTTTCGTAATTCGTGACTGTCTCCAGGGCATGGCCGAAGGTGTGTCCGTAGTTCAGAATGTGGCGCTCGCCACGATCAAGCTCATCCTGCTGTACAACACTCATCTTTATACGGATACAACGGGCCACAATCGAAGAGAGCTGCGCAGGATCACGCGCCTGGAGCGTGGAAAGCCTCTCTTCAAGGAGGGTAAACAGATCAGCGTCCAGAATCATCGCATATTTCACAATCTCAGCCCATCCCTCGCAATACACCCGTTCAGGTAAAATGAGCATCAAGGCAGGGTCAACGAAGATCAACTCTGGCTGGTAGTAAGAGCCAATCACATTTTTCCCCAAAGGATGGTTCACTCCGGTTTTCCCTCCTATGGCTGAGTCCACCTGGGCCAGTAACGTAGTCGGAACCTGGACCAAGGGCACACCCCTGAGATAGCTCGATGCTACAAAGCCCACGATATCGCCGACAACGCTCCCTCCTATCGCAAGAATGGGTTCTGTTCGTTCGGCTCTGCACTCTGCCAGCCAGTCAATCAACTGCTTGAAACATTCCAGGGACTTATATGCTTCCTCCTCCGGGATGGTCATAAAATATGGTTTGAAGCCAGCTTCTTCTAGCGATGTTCGTATCGAAGGGGTGAAAAGGTCTCCTATCTGATTATCAGTAACAACAAACAGGCGCTCAGGAAAATCTTGTTCACGCAGGACTGATCCCAAGTGAGGCAAACCGCCCCATTCTATGATCGCTTGTGAGGCAGTACCTTTCAGGGGCAGCCGAACAATTTCGCGGGAGACCTTTGGGACGGAGAGGTATCCTTGCGCCAGGGCCTGGGAGACCAGACGTTGCGCCAGAGAACTCCACATCTCTTCTCTCGAATTGAGATGAGGAAACTCAGGAACATAAGCTATCAGGCCATGCTGGCGCATAAATAGGCTGCTAGCCTCTGACGCTGCTATATTTCTCCCAATCGCAATGACCACTCGCTCGTCGCGAACAAGCTCATGCAGCACTTCTGCTTCAAGCTGACTGAGGTGTTCTGCGCCATATCTAGCCAGAACCTGCTCAACCGAGCTACCGGTGCGCTGCCTCAGCACTTCATCGGTATCCAGAAAACGCCAACCTAGCAGGCTGGCGGCGCGATGCCCGACCATCGTTTTTCCCGCACCAGGCAACCCGGTAAGAAATATGCGTTGCATAGGCAACAACTGTCCCTCACGTCTGGGGTCTTATCTCGCTTCTCTCATCAGTTCGCATGGCCTAGAGAACCACATCCTTACCAGGTGTCTCAGGAGCAAGGCGTGCGTCTGTTTTTGTACCTCCCTGGTACTGTTTTCCACCGAGATAGATAGCCTGAACGACAGGATTTTCCAAGAGTTCTGTCGCGCTTCCACGCAGGGCCACCTGACCAGTTTCCAGGACGATGCCGTGATGCGCGATCCGCAATGCCATGTGCGCATTTTGTTCAACCAGCAGAATCGAGAGTCCATGTTCGCGATTCAGGCGTTCCAGCAAAGCAAAGACCTGTTTGACGAGAAGTGGGGCTAATCCCAGGCTTGGCTCATCTAATACCAGTAGTCTGGGCCTGGTCATCAACGCACGACCGAGCGCGAGCATCTGTTGCTCGCCACCGGAAAGTGTTCCCGCGAGCATTTTCGCTCTGCTTTCCAGGATGGGGAAATAATTGTAGATTGTTGCCAGTTCCTGTTTCAGGGTTGCCGCACGATGCCTGGTATAAGCCCCGATCATCAGATTTTCCAGCACGCTCATTTGAGCAAACACCCGGCGCCCTTCGGGAACATACCCCACACCTGCTTGCGCGATCTGTCCTGGGTTCAGCCGGGTAATGTCCTGGCCTGCGAGCCATATCCTGCCCTGTTTTGGTTTGACCAACCCACAGAGCGTTTTGATAGTGGTAGATTTCCCCGCGCCATTGCTTCCCATGACCGCGACGATTTCGCCCTCGGCCACCTCCAAGGAGACACCTTTGACAGCATAGATATGGCCGTAGTAGACATGGATATCTTCGATGGTCAGCAGCATCACTCCTCCTCCTTTCCGAGATAGGCAGAGAGCACCTGTTCATGCTGGCGAATCTCCTCAGGCTCACCATCGGCAATCAATACCCCGTGATCCAGCACGGTAACGTGGGAACACACATCCATGACCAACCGCATGTCGTGCTCGATCATCAGAATCGTCAGACCCTGAGAAACGAGGAGCTGTAAGACCCGTTCAAGGTCGCGTGTTTCATCTGCGTTGAGTCCCGCTGCCGGTTCATCGAGGAGTAAGATACGCGGCTTTAAGGCCAAGGCCCGTGCGAGTTCTGTGCGACGTTGTTTCCCATAGGGTAGACTTGTGGCGGGAAGATCCGCGGCATCATCCAATTGCAGCCTGGCAAGCAGAGCCATGGCCTCATTACGCATGTGAGCCTCAGCGGCGCGTGTTTTCCAGGGGCGTAGATACGCGTCCCAGAGAAAGGTGCGATCCTTTCCATGAGGCGTTGCACCCAGACCAACCAGCACATTTTCGAGCACGGTCATGGTCTTGAAGAGGCGGAGATTCTGAAAAGTGCGCGCGATCCCACAGCGTGTAATGCGATGCGCTGGCATGCCTTCGATAGAGCGCTCCGCGAACCAGATCTGGCCCGCATTGGGAGCATAGATCCCAGAAATGAGGTTGAGAATAGTTGTTTTGCCAGAGCCATTCGGACCGATCAACCCGTGGAGGGTTCCCTCTTGCAGAGCAAACGACACATCCTTGACTGCTGTGACTCCTCCAAACTGCTTCGTTAGCCCTGTAACTGTGAGCAGAGCAGAAGCTGTCATTGGTTGCTCGCTTTCTCAGCAGTGGTCATGTCGTTGCTTATGGCTGACACAACCAGAGCCGTTTCAGATACTGGTTTCTGCTCCGACATTCTTGATCGAGGTTGCAAGCGATTCCAGAGTGCCTTTATCCCTCCAACAATCCCACCACGGGCCAGGAGGACAATGATAGTGATCAGAGAACCATAGATGATGTTATGCCAGTCACCATACGCAAGTAAATACTGATCCAGCCAGACAAGACCAACTGCCCCAATAACCGGACCACTCAGTGTACCAAGTCCGCCGATGAGTACCTGTGCCAGAACAAAAATCGATTGATTCAAGTCAAACGCGCTTGGGCCAACGGTACCTATCCAGACGGTGTAAAGGCTTCCAGCCACACCAGCAAAAATGCCACTCAAGGCAAAACTAGCAAGACGATACAAACCAACGTTGATCCCACAGGCGCGCGCCGCAATTGGATCATCGCGCACTGCCCTGAGATTGCGGCCAAAACGTGAGAAGACGAAAATGGCGGCAATGCCGAGCATGAGAAGCATGACCACAAAGACAAGATAGACCAGGTTGATATAATTGATGAAATTATCGAATTCGAACGGCCCAAGTGATGCAAATGGAATATCGAGTAAGCCATTATCCCCACCCGTGACGCTGTCCCAGTTAACGAACAAAAGATCGAGCGCCAGACCCAGGCCGAGCGTCACCAGTGCGAGATAATGAGAACGGACCCGCAAAGCTGGCAAACCGATGAGCGTACTGACCAATCCTCCCATAACAACAGAGATGATAAACGCCAGTGGAAAACTGTAGCCATGCAGCAGGCAAATTCCGGTAGCGTATGCACCCACCCCAAAAATGGCGCCGATAGCAAGATTGAATTGACCGCCATAGCCCATCGCGAGATTCATTCCCGTCGCCAGAATGATAAAAATGCCCATCTCGTCGAGGATCGAAATCGAGTATACATCTGGTTGCAGAATCTGGGGAAGAACGGCCAGAAACACAGCAAAGCCTACCCAGACGAGCAAGGTCATCCATCGTCGCGATGGGCGTATCCAGGATTGCTTTGTCATAACACGCTCTTTCTTGAGAACAGGCTTATACTTTTTCAACCGTGCGTGCGCCAAGCAAACCTTCTGGCCGCACAATGAGTACCAGAGTCAGGGTAAGATAGGCAATCAAGTCGGTGTAGGTGGATGATATATACCCGGCTATAATGGTTGAAATTACACCATACATCACCCCCCCAAGAACTGCTCCTGGCAAATCCCCCAGTCCACCTATCACTGCCGCGACAAAACCCTTCACCCCCAACACGTCGCCCACTGCGGGATAAGTATATCCAAGAGGGGCAATGAGTAAGCCTGCTGCAGCGGCAAGTCCTGCCCCAAGCGCAAAGGCAATGGCGTTCATGCGGTTGACTGGCACACCGAAGCAGGAAGCAGTTTCTCGATCCAGGGCTGACGCACGCAAACCACGACCAAGGTTCGTTCTCGTCAGGAAAAGTTGCAAAGCGACGACCAGCAGCGCAGTGATACCGATGATCACGATGGTGTAGGGCAGGATATAGACGCCTCCCAGATTGACAACTGTTCCTCCAATCGGCGTCTCTGCTGGCGTGCCCTGAGATCCCCAGATATGGCTGGCTACATTGTCCAGTACAATGCCAATCCCAATCGTGCCTACCAGCATATAGCTGAGGTCGATATGCGCCAGCGGTCGAAAGAGACGTTCCAGGCCAACTCCAATGAGCGCACAGACGGCAATGCCTATGATAAAAGCCAGGATGGGCGAAATACTTGGCATATCGATGCCGAAAACGGTCAACCCCATATAGAAGGTAAGACCGATGTACGTTCCAAACATCAGTAAATTGCCTTGCGCAAAATTGACCAGGCCGATTGCGCGGTAAATCAGCGAGAAACCGAGCGCAATAAGTGCATATACGCAGCCAATCCCCAGACCTCCAACCAGGTTTTGTGCGAAGAGTGTCAGACCTGTCATATATAACTCCTTCGATGGATAAGACATGTGAGACGAGAAAGTGCCTGGCAAAGCGTCCAAGGGGCTGCTCTTCCTCATATCGCGTTGGAGAAATGCGCAGCCAAATGCTCGCGTACAGACCGCGGTGGAAGTGTAGAGCCGCCGCGATCCTCTACGCGAACATTTGGCACCTTCCCTCACATGAGGGAAACCTGGTTCGACACAGCCGAGTGTTCCTCAGATTATGAACTACACCATAAACACCAGTCAATGCTCAACTTCTATGGCACCGAACGACGACGCCACCCTGGCTGGTCCATGTCACAGTTCCCCTTACGAGAGCGGTGTAAGCTGGCCGTTTTTGATCACCCCAAGCAGGGTATTGTGGAAACCCTCACCAGTCGAATCGAAGTCGGCTGTGCCCTGCAAGCCTTGATAGTTATGGATATTATGTAGGGCTGCGGCGACGGTTTCGCCCGTGATGTTGGGATAGGCGGCATTCAATGCCTGAATCACCAGTTCCGCACCATCATATGCCTTAGCCCCATGACCTTCAGGCGCTACGTGCCATTTGGCCTGATACGCAGCGGCAAAGGCTTTGGTCTGGGCATTGGCATTATTATCAATGTAAGCGCTGGTGAAGACAACCCCCTCGGCCACGCTGGTACCTGCCGTCTGAATAAAGGTAGGTGTTCCAATAGCTGCCCCACCCGCGAACTGACCAGTAAAGCCTAGTTGGCGCGCCTGTTTGGCGATCAAGCCAGAGGTGACTTCCTCCCCACCAAACAAAATCACCTGTGGATGCGCGGCCAGGATGGTATCAAGCTGTCCAGTGAAGCTGGTGTCGTTCGGGTTATACATCTGGAGCGGGGCAACGGGAGTCAGTCCAAAAGACTGTAAGGTCGCTTGCTGGTATTGGGCTTCACCCTGACCGTAGGCGTCATTGTCCGTAATCTGGGCAAACCTCGTGAAGTGCTGTTGTTGGACCAGATAGGTGATCAGGGTTTTCTCGAAGGCCGGGCCAGCTGGGGTATCGCGGAAAATGTAGGAGCTGCCCTGGGCGGTGATTGCGGTGGCGAGACCTGGCGTGATTTGTGCAATTTTGGCGCGCGTCAGATAGGGTTCAACGGCCAGTGTAACGCCGCTATTGGTGGTACAAAAACAGGCAACGATATGGTCCTGCGTAATCAGGCGCTGGACATTAGTTACACCTTTGGTGTTGTCGGCAGCATCATCCAGGATGTTCAGATGGATCTGACGTCCATGTATGCCTCCTTGGGCATTAACCTGATCAAACGCAAGCTCGATGCCCTGCGTGTCCCATTGCCCCAGATCAGCATTTGGTCCGGTGAGCGCGCCATCCCAACCGATCTCAATAGGCGCGCTATTGGTATTCCCACTGTTCGTACTCCCACAGGCAGCCAGGAGCAAGACAAAGCAGGAAAGCGCTGCAAGCGCAAAATAAGACAAGGGGTGCCGGTGAAGGTGCATACACATAACTCCTTTGTTAAGCAGAGCCTGGTCGACTCCTCGCTCTACGATGACTGGGCAAAAAACAGACTTTTCGCCTGGACGGCCCCAAAGACAGCCTCAACTAAATGTTGGTATCGATGAGGACGTTCTTGAGTTGCGTAAACAACTCTAGCGCGTGGGGGCCAAGTTCGCGGCCCAATCCGCTCTGGTTGTAGCCTCCAAAGGGGGCTTCCTGCGGGTTCACTTTGGGATAATTGACACTGATATTGCCTGCGCGGAGTTGTGAGGCCATGCGATGCGCCCTTCCCAGGTTCGATGTCCACACGGTCGCCCCCAGGCCATAGATCGTGTCATTTGCCAGGGCAATCGCTTCCGCTTCGCTCTCAAATTGCATGAGAGCAAGCACAGGACCGAAGATTTCCTCCTGAGCTACTCGCATACCATTAGAAACACCCGCGAGGATAGTTGGCTGCAAGTAGTAACCGGGCGTATTACTGACCGCCGCGCCTCCAATGAGAATCTGCGCTCCCTCCTTTTCTCCAAGATGAATGTACTCCGCGACTGTGTGCCGATGAGCAGCGCTGATCAATGGGCCAACGTCAGTCGCGCGATCAAATGGATCACCCACGCGCAAACGCGACACAGCCTGGGTTAACCGCTCTCTGAATTCAGCAGCAATGCTGCTCTGCACAAAAAGGCGGCTGCGGGCTGTGCAGCTTTGACCAGCATTTACAAACATGCCTTCCACAGCTCCCTGTACAGCTCGTTCTAGATTGGCGTCGTCGAAGACAATATTCGGAGATTTGCCTCCGAGTTCCAGGGAGACACTCTTCAACGTTGCGCTGGCCTGGCGCATCACGTCGCGTCCCGTCTCGGTTGAGCCAGTAAACGAGATTTTGCGCACCTTAGGGTGTTTGACCAGAGCCTCACCTATCGATGCCGGTCCAGTGATAACGTTGAGAACGCCGGGCGGCAGCCCGGCCTCAAGAGCGATTTCGCCCAGCCGCAGCGCGGTGAGCGGGGTTAATCTCGAAGGTTTCAGGACCACCGTATTGCCCGCAGCCAGCGCCGGGGCTACCTTCCAGCAAGCCAAGAGTAATGGGTTGTTCCAGGGCGCGATCAGACCGCACACTCCATATGGTTCGCGCACGGTATAGTCAAGCAAGTTGGTGGACGGCATCGGAATAGTTTCGCCGTACAGCCGCCCGGCAAGGTCCGCATAATAATCAAAGCAAGCGGCAGCACGCGCAACGCTGCTCTCTGTCTCACGCAGCGGCTTGCCCGCGTTTGCGACTTCCAGGTCGATCAGCTCTTGCAAATGGGTACGCATACTCGTGGCGAGTCGGCGCAGGTGAGTAGCTCTTTCCCACCCCGACAAATGCCCCCAGGGTCCGTCTCTGAATGCAGTCTCGGCAACCTGAACCGCACGATCTACATCATCGGCATCTCCATCAACCACCTCTGCCAGAGGCTCACCCAACGCCGGATTTTCGACCACGCGCATAGCCCCGACGGTGCCCGCCAGGCGCTGCTCGCCAATGATCAGCCGCCAAGGGCGCTGCGTATCCATAGTAGCCATATGCTTTACTCCTTTGCATCTCCGCCAGAGAGCGTTCCGGTCTGAGTTCCGGCGACCAGGAAAGTTCGCGTGCCCTCAATGAGTTCCTCCAGCGCGTAGAGGTATCCTCGCCAGCCCAGACCTGCAATCTGCCCGCGACTGATCGGCGCGATCACGGATGTATGGCGAAACTCCTCACGTGCGTGGATGTTCGTGAGATGTACTTCGATGACCGGGCGATCCGCTGCGGCTAATGCATCACGCAGGCTAATGCTGGTATGAGTCAGACCGCCGGGATTGATGATAATTCCCAGCGCTTTGCCTGCCTCCTCCTGCAAAAAATCGATCAGCGCCCCTTCGTGATTGGACTGAAAAATGACCACTTCGTAGCCGAGTTCGTTCCCACGAGCTTGCAGCCGATCATTGATTTCGGCCAGGGTCGTGTACCCATAGAGTTCTGGCTGGCGCACCCCAAGCCGATTCAGGTTAGGGCCATGCAGCACCAGAATGCGCGGTCGCGCTTCTGTGTTTTCGCCCACGTTCATACCGTTACCTGCTCTTTACAGACAACACACGTCTGAAAGTGGCGTGCATCACGATGTAAGTTGTTCTTTATGAAGCGCCTTTTGCCAGGCCAGTGCTTCTCTATGTGGTTGGTAGTGGTGCCTGCGGGGTATACACCCAGACCAGCAATAACGGCTCGTCACTGGTATTGATATGCTGGTGATATACCCCTTTGGGGATAAAGCAGAAATCTTGCGCTTTGAACGGAATCGTCTCGTCGCCTGAGCGAGCGAGACCGGAGCCGCTCAGGATAACATTGATCTCTTCCGAGTCAGGATGGTTGTGATAGGAACTGGCCTCGCCAGGCTCAAAGATAGTCAACCCGGCACAGAAATATTCCGAGTTGACCAGTTCCTTGGAAATGAGCCGAAACACTTTGCGCACCATACCTGGGGTATCTAGACCCAGCCAAATCTGCTCACTATCTTCCTGTTTAAAGGGAGAGAGGACACGTACTTCCATAACGGCGTTTTCCTTTCTGAACTACTTGGTAGCGATGGCATCTGTTGACGACAGTTGAGAGAAAGAGGAAAACTCGTCCGCTGGAAATGCTCAGGTTCCAGCACGATAGATGTCGTTGATGTCCCAGTGTCCGCTGGTTGGCACCGGGTCGTTACGCATCGGCACATCCAACAAAATTGGCTCAGGAGAAGTGATAGCTTCGCGTAACGCTGGAAGTAAGTCAGCCGCGCGTTCAATCCTGACGCCGCGCGCGCCACAACCTCGCGCAAGGGCGGCAAAATCAGGGTTATATGGCTGCCCATCACGCACAAACTCACAGCCAAAGCCAGAACCGTAATGCAGGGTCTCCAGTCCCGCGATGGTCCCAAAGGCATAGTTGTTCATCACCAGCCAGACTACGGGAAGCTTGTATTCGACTGCGGTGATCAACGCGGACAACTGCGAACCCATCGCGCCATCGCCGATCAGTGCTACACAGATACGCTCTGGTGCCCCGATTTTCGCTCCCAGCACCGCCGCTGGTCCAAAGCCCATCGTGGCATAGCCGCCGGGCGTGAGCAGTGTCCCTGGCACGGTAGCCGCGAATTGCTGGCCGACGCCATTTTTATTCCAGCCCACATCGGTAGCGATATACGCATCCTCCGGCAAAGCCGTGCGCACATCGGCCAGGATACGCTGAGGATACATAGGAAAAGCATCCGAGCCTGCCTGTTGGCTGGCCTCTAACAGAAATGCCTTTCGCTGTTCAGCCGCAAAACGCACGCGCTCGCTCCAGGGACGAGGCTGGGGCTGAAGCTTACGCGCAGCGTCCAGGATTGCAGCCAGGGCCAGTTCGCTATCTGCTGTTGCTGTAAGCGCAGCGGGATAGTTTCGCCCTAACTCCATCGGATCAATATCAATGTGGATCAGCTTTGTTGGCGGAATCTGGAAGGTAAAACGCGTATCCCAGGAGCTTGCGTCGGCTTCAGCAAAGCGTGTTCCCACCGCCAGCAGCACATCAGCTTCGTGGCAGAATGTATTGGCGATTGGGGTGCCCCAGAAGCCCGTCATCCCCAGGCAGAGCTGATGGGTGTCTGGAATGGCGGTTTTGCCCATCAACGAATAGGCCACAGGAATGCCTAGCCATTCCGCGAGTTCCACCAGCCTTTTGCTGGCGCCCGGAGAGGTCACTCCCCCTCCAACATAGATCACAGGTCTCTCTGCTTCAAGCAGAGACACCGCAATCGCATGGGCGGTTTCGACGGGCAGCGGCACGGGCGGAGGGAGCGCGGTCTGGGGGAGCGAGAAAGCGTTGGCAGGAAGTTCCGCCGAGAAGAAATCCATTGGTACATCGATGAATACCGGGCCACGCCGTCCTGTTTGCGCGATATGAAAAGCCCGCGCGAGGATGCGAGGCAGGCTCTCAGCGCGCTCAACGCGCCAGGCCCATTTGACCAATGGGCGCACCATCTCCCACTGGGCGCCCTCCGCGTGTTTATTGATCTCCTGGTGGGCGTGTCGCCCATGATAATAGCTTGGAATATCCCCCGCAATGACCACCAGGGGAATCGAATCAAGGGCGGCATTCGCAATACCAGTCATGGCATTGGTCAGACCTGGTCCTAGATGGAGGAGGACAATGCCGGGCTTACCAGTGACACGTGCATACCCTTCGGCCATGTGCGCGGCCACCTGCTCGTGGCGAGCTGTCACCCATTGGATCGAACTGGTGCGCAGGGCGTCCAGCACAGCAATATTCGCATGACCGCACAGGCCAAAGATGTGATCAACGCCGAGACGAGCCAGGGCATCCACAAGCTGATACGCCACAACGCGCTTCTGTCCAGAAGTCAGACCTTCGCTGGTTGCTCCACGGTGTTCAATCATAATCATCCTCTATGCTGTTTCTACCGCCATCGGCTCGCTCAGAGATGTCGGGCCGTCATAACTATAGTCAGTAGGATGAATGCGGCGCATAGGTGGCATGCGCTGCTGCTCTTCAAACGCGTGCGCTAACAGACCGCCCAGGCGCGCGACATAGAAGAAGGCGTTGCCCAGTTCTGCGGGAAACTGCATTGAACATAGCACGCTTGCCATCGCCCCATCAATATTGATAGGGAGAAATTTGCCAATGAGCAGGCTGGCACGCTCAGCTATCGTTCGCTCCAGCAGGGCAAAGGTATCAGGTAGGCCAGCCGTCTCCGCCAGCCCCCAGAGCCGTTCCACGCGCGGGTCTGTGTCATGCAAACGATGACCAAGACCAGGAAAGCGCCGATGAGAGACGCGCCAATCGCTCAGCGCAGCATCTATAGTGTTGACCTGATTCGATAGCTGGGTGCGCTTGTACACATCATAGAGCAGCGTCATGGCGGCGCTCACTGCCGCACCGTGGAACTCGCCCATGGTGAGCAGACCAGCCGCCGCCGCCGCGTTAAGCGCACCACCACCAGAAATAACCGTACGCGCGGTCAGGGCCGAAGGGGAACCCGGACCATGATCAATAGCGGCCACAAGCAGCGCGTCCAGGACGGGTGCCCAGGCACGGGGAGCTGACTGCCCCATCCAGAGGAGATAGAGCGTTTCACCAAAAGAGCAGCGCCCCATCAGATCGGTCAGCTCCTGGCCGCGAATAAAGATTTTGCCAGGTTCTGTTCTGGTAAGCCCAGAAGACCAGTGTAAATTTTCAGTGGGGGTTCGGAGGTACTCGGTCATGGCTGTTCCTCCTTGCCAGGATTTTCCGCCAGGGCTTCCGCGACGAGGAGTGGAATCTCCTGAAGGGTCCGAGCGATACGTACACCAGCTTGTTGGAGGGCCTCTGTCTTGCTATAGTAATCGCCCACTCCGCGTTCAACAATCGCGCCCGCGTGCCCATAACGAAAGCCTGGCAGAGCTTTCCTGCCCGCGATAAAGGCGATGATGGGTTTGGGGTAATGGACGCGCGCGATGTAGTCAGCGGCATCCTCTTCGTAGGTGGTGCCAACTTCCCCATACAGCACAATGGCTCGCGTTTGCTCGTCTTCCGCGAACAGACGCAAGAGTCGGTCGAAGGGAGAACCAACCAGCCCATCACCGCCACAGCCAATGACAGTGCTCTGGCCCAGATTATTGCGGGAGAGGAGATAGGAGATCGTGGTAGCCATACCGCCGCTGCGCGAAATAACGCCAACAGGGCCGGGTTGAAACACCTCATGAACATAGGGCACCGAACCGCCGATACTGCCCAGGCGGTACTTGCCAGGTGAGCAGAGTCCAGGGCTATTCGGGCCAATCACCACGGCTCCTACCTCGTCGGCATATTCGAGAATGGAAAGCACGTCATGAACAGGCACGCGCTCAGCGTAGAGGAAAATATGGCGAATGCCATTACTGAGCGCTTCAAAAGCAGCATCACGTACCTGCGCAGGTGGCACATTGATCGCCGCAAAATCGATTGCCCACTCCTCCAGGGCAGCCTCAACCGTATCGTAGACCTCGACACCAGCTATCGTTTGCCCCCCTTTGCCTGGTGTCACTCCCGCAACTGGGCGCGAGCCATACTCAGCCATCAAGGCGACATGGCGCTGGCCTGACTGCCCGGTAATCCCTTGTATGAGCGTTGATGTCGTTGTGTCGATCAGAATGCTCATCCATTCCCCTCGTATTTTCCTTGAGTGTCCGCCATGAGTTGACGTAACTCAATCAGACAATCCTCCATGTCTCGCTCGCGTGAGTAGGCATGGGTAATTCCGGCAGCGCGGAGTAACTCACATCCTTCTCTATCGCGATCACCAGCCAGGCGGATCACCACTGGCACAGCAGGAGGTGTCTCCTCGAAAGCCGCGATAATGCCGCGTGCGGTAATATCCAGAGGTTGGCTGACGACCCCGCTTGCGAAGAGAAACCCGCGCACCGATGGGATCGAGAGTACCAACTGCGTCGCACGTTTGACCTTATCGGCTGATGGGTTCCCGCTGCAATCGCAAAAGTTCGCCTGGGTCATCCCGGCCGCATCCAGCATATCCATCAGCGCGATACTGAAGCCTGATCCAATGGAGATCACGCCGACTTCTCCCTCTGGATCAAGGTCCACGTAATGCACGGCTCCTCGATAATCATCCCGGTCAATGGCCGCAGCCAGCAGTTCACGCTCGGTAGGTGGCCGGGTCTTCTCTTCCCCAATCGAGAGACCGATCTCTTCCAAGTGCTTCAGGCGAAAGGAAGCATCGTCATCGAGCAACACAACGGCATCGAGTGCAATCATCCGACCATCTGCCAATACACCCACCGGGTTGACCTCAATCAGGCGAGCATCAAAGCAACAGAAAGCTCCATAGAGCAGCACTATCATCTCAGCAAAGGCCAGGAGGGATTTCCCTCGCAAGCCAATTCGTGAGGCAATCGAGCGTGCTTCATACGGGAAAAACGGGACATTGCGCCGATGAGAGGTCACGACAAAATGCTCAGGCGAAGTCCGGGCTTTCTCCTCAACGCCGTTCCCTCCCAACTGGCTGGCAATGATATCGATACAACGCTTGCTCGGGTTGATACGCATTGCGAGATAGAGTTCAGCTACCACAGCTACCCGCTCTTCCACCAGGATGCTGGAAACGGTTTCTCCCTGGATCGGCGTATTCAACAACGCTCTCGTCAGTGCGGCAGCTTCGGTCGAATCCTTCGCAAATCGGACTCCGCCGTGAAGGCCGCGACCTGGTGAAAGAACCTGCGCTTTAATCACCACACCATCCGCGTAGGCCAGCGCGATTTGCTCGGCCTCGGCGACCGAGCGGGCCAGTTCCCCTTGAGGAATAGGCACCCCTGCCAATCGAAGAATCCGCTTTCCCTGAGCTTCTGTGAGACGCATAGCGCTCCTTTGGTTGATTGGCCGTACTTCCCTATATTCGGGAAGTATTTAGAAACATTCCCTTTTGTTGAGACAAGTATAGCTGGGAATTTGGAGAAAGTCAAGGGGTCTGCATAGCATGGGTACTTGGCAGGCGGTTTTGCTCTGGCTAAACTATATCATCATGGAACGATTCGTTCAACATCTGGAACACCCATCGCAAGAACCCGATCAGGCAGCAACTGCGGTTCCAGCAACGATGGTTGAGCGCGCTTGTCAGGTGCTTGATCTGCCCATGGTAGCAAATGAAGGGATGGGGCTTTCGGAGTTGGCGCGGGCGCTCAAAATGGGCAAGAGCAGCATGCACCGTTTGCTCAAGGCACTTGAGCACTGCGGCGCTATCATGCAGGATGAAGAACATATTTTTGTGCTTGGCCCACGCATCTATACATTAGCTGCCTTTGTGCAGGGCACCGGGCTACGTCGTCTGGCCCTCCCGGCGATGCAGCGTCTCGTATCATCCAGTGGTGAAACGGTTTTTCTTGGACAGGTCGAACAGGAACATGTTCATATCCTTGAAACAGTAGAAGAAGGAGGAGCATACCTGTACCTGCATGTATCAGTGCCGCGCGGAACGCGCGTTCCCTTCATCTCTGCGGCTGCTGGGCGACTTGTACTGGCAAGCTGGTCAGCAGAGCAACGTCGGCACTGGTTGCAAAAACACGAGCTTCCCCGTTTCACCGAAGCCGCGATTACTGATAGTGAGCAGTTCCTGAAAGAAGTGGAGAAGATCGCCACTGCTGGCCTTGCTATCGATCATATTAGTGCAAGAGACAGATTGACAATCTGGGATTCTTCTCGCTACAATGAAATGCAAAAGGTAAGCTATCCCGATATGTGGGAAGAAAGTGGCGAGAAGCATTCGTTATGCCAAGGATGAAAAACGCCAGCCCACAAAGCAACGGGCTGATGAAGTCTTCCAGCCAGAGTCAGACGGTAACGCGAGCAATAGATGTCCTGAACCTTTTTACGGCTGAGCGGCCAGAACTGGGGATAATGGAAATGAGTCGGCTCTTAGGGATTTCTAAGAGCAGCGTCCATCGCCTGGCTGCTACGCTGGAGTCCGCAGGCTATTTACGTCAAGATCGGGCAAATCAACGTTATCAGTTGGGGTTCAAAGTGCTGCAACTAGCCAATATTTTACTCACCAACATCAAGTTTCGCGACATCGCACTCCCGTGGATGGAAAAACTGCGTGAGCAAACGTCTGAAACTATCAGCCTCTATGTCATGGACCGGGATGCAAGAGTGTGTATTGAGCGATTGGAGGGAACACAAGATATTCGTTTTGTGGTCGAAATTAATGCGCGCCTACCACTCCATAGTGGAGCCGCTGGCAAATTATTGCTGGCCTATCAACCAGAAACCCTGCGAAAACAATTGGTTGAGCAGTGGCAGCGCGAGCCAGATCACCCTTTCCTGCAAACATATGGCTCGCTTGATATATTCGAGCGAGAACTCATCAGGATTCATCAACAGGGGTATGCAGTCAGCAGAGGAGAACGTATTACCCACGCGGCTGCTCTTGCCGCCCCGATCCTGAATTATCGAGGCGAAATTCTTGCGGCGCTAACGATCTCCGGGCCGGCTGTACGCTTTACAGAAGAACAGGTAGCCAAATGGCTCCCTTCAATACAGCAAGCTGCATATGCTATATCGGAAGAGATGGGCTATCATTCTATATCAGGCTCTTCATCAGGTTCTTCCCGGCGCGTTTGATAATTAAGAACACTCCTGGTGCCGATGGGGGGGTGTGAGTGTAAGGAGGCGAAGCAACATTGGACATGTCTCATATTCCCGCGACGATGAAAGCCGCCCTCCTGCTCGGCCCGCACTCAATGCGTGTTGAGCGCATCCCTGTCCCCACTCCACAGCAGGATGAGGTACTCGTTGCGGTTGAAGCTGCTGGGATTTGTGGCTCTGATCTGCATTTCTATCTGGGTGAGCGCACTCTACAAGGAACCCTGGTGCTAGGGCACGAAGTCACAGGCCGCGTGGTGGCTGTTGGGGCAGGTGTTCCGCCAGAGCGGCTCGGAGAACGAGTGGCTATCGAGCCAAATATTCCTTGTGGGGCGTGTACACTTTGTCAACGAGGTCTGGGGCGTCTGTGTCCAGCAAAGCAGATTGTTGGGCAGACACGCCAGGGTGGGCTGGCAGAGTATGTCACTGTTGATCAACGCTTTGCCTGGCCTCTTCCTGAAACAGTCGCGTTAAGCGACGCCGCTACCATAGAACCAACTGCTGTTGCCATCCACGCCTTGAGTCGCGCGCGCTTGCGAGAAGGGGAGACCATTGCCGTTGTCGGCTGTGGCGGAGTGGGGCTGCTCCTGGCTACCGTAGCCATCGCGCAAGGATACCGGGTTGTCGCGCTCGAACCGAACGCCGCGCGGCGCGCTGCTGCCCTTGCGGCGGGCATTATCGCTGTTCGCACGGCATCTGATACCGAGACCGCACGGCTTTTTTTTGAAGAACATCAAGTGGTGGCGATCTTCGAATGCGTGGGCCGTCCGGCCACCATCCAACTCTGCCTCGACGCAGCATCAGCGGGCACATGCCTTGTCCTGGTTGGACTCAGTTCTGAGAGCGTCACCTTGAATCCTCTACGTTGTGTGCGCCAGGAGCTGGACATCCGGGGTGCCCTGATCTATGACCATCCGACCGATTTTGCAGCGACGATTGCGCTGATCGTGTCAAACAAGCTAGCGCCAGGGAAAACGGCTGGCCGACTCCAACCACTAGAGAGCGTCCCAACCCTGTTCGAGGCGATGGCAAATGGCGCGCTCTCAGCCAAACCACTGGTCAGTCCCCGCCTGTCTCTCTCAACAGCAGAGCGATTGTAATGTAGGTGGGTTCCGCTGCAACACGCCCCTTTTTTGAGGGATGCGTGACGTATGGTGTGCGTAAGGCGTCCTGAAGAGCAGAAAGAATCCCCTGCTGAGAAAGGCTCCGGCATGCTTACTCATCGCTTCCGCTGTGTCTGGATGCTGCTCTGTCTGACGCTGCTCACCGCATGTGGTGGCACCTCTGGCGTGCAGAGCGCCACCACGCGCTCACCTGCCCCAACATTCACATCTACGCCCAGCCCCTTGCCAACCGCGACATTAGGTCCCGCGCCAGACCACTACAACGCGCATCTGCTGCTGCAAGGTAATCTACACCCCGACGACCTGGCTTTCGATCTGCAAGGGCGTCTGCTCTTCAGCGACGAACGCAACGGAACTATCAGCCGATTAAATGCCGACGGGACAGTGACGGTACTGCTGCGCGGGCTGCCAGGCCCGGAGGGCATCGTTGTTCTGGGGGATGGCACGATGATTATTGCTGAGCAAACGACGCACAGCATCGCATCCCTGGCGCCGGGCGCCTCAACGCCAGTCGTTATCCGCAAGCTGCCGGGCACACCCAGCACAGCGCGCTGCAAAGATGGCGTAGATGGCATCGCATTCGACCCGACGACCAACACGCTCATCATCCCCGATAGCCCAACAGGTGAGGTGTATCGCCTGAGCCTGGATGGGCAGACGCTCACCCTGCTGGCAAGCGGTCTCGTTCGGCCTGTAGGGGCAGCAGTGGATGGGCAGGGGGTTATCTACGTGGCCGATGAATGCGGTGGCGCGCTCTGGAAGATCACCCCATCAGGCGAAAAAACACGGATCGGCGGCTTTGGTATGCTTGATGATGTCGCTTTTGATCCGCAAGGCGACATACTCGTGACGGATTTACAAGCCAATATTCACGCGCTGATCCGGCTAAATCTGGCAACAGGAAAGCGCCAGACACTGGCAAGTGATGGCTTCATCGAGCCACAAGGGCTGGCGGTAGATACGCAGGGCGACATTTATGTCTCTGATGATGTGGCAGATCGTATTGTCGAGTATACCCCAGGATGAGAAAAACTCTCTATTCAAGCATCGTTCCGTGAGGATTCTAGAGAGGGTTCCCTATGCGTCAGCATATCTATCAATGGAGTTTGCTACTCAGTTTGCTTGTCATGACTGCTTGTGGAAACGCGGCCATCAATGGATCAGCTACTCCTACGTCGAGCATGGCAGCCATTTCCTCGCCCACAGCCACATCTACCCCCACACCAACACCACCAGCCGGTTTCGTCTACTTCACCAGTGCAGATCACATGTATCAGATCGCTTATCCCTCCGGTTGGATGGCCTCTCATCCATATGGCAACACAGCTATCGAGGACTTCACTGGCCCAAATCAAATCTTTGAAGTACGTGAGTTACAAGGCGACGCAGGAAATGATCCCGCAAAGGTCGCTAATAGCTTTTGCCAGACACTGCAAGCGGGGGTCTCACCCAACCCTGTGCAGACCAACATCGTGAATTTGGGAGGCCAGAAATGGACCCGCGCAGATTGCGATGCAGGTGTGCAAGGGCCAGCGATTCGGTTGATCGTAGAAGTGATTTTTTACGAGGGCAGAGGCTATCAGATGGATTACACTTCTCCCATCGTCGAGTTTGCAAGTGATAACAAAACCTACTATTCAGCAATGGAACATAGTTTCTTCTTTCTCAAATGAAGCGAAGTTATATTTTTCGCAGCGCTGTGGCCCTGCTCTTGCCGGTTAGGAAGCCAGCGCTGCACCTGCCTTTCAGCCAGATGCGCCATTAGAGGATCAGCAAACCACGCCTGGCAGCCTGGGTGACAGCCTCCGTCCGGCTGGCAGCACCGAGCTTGAGCATGATTGCTGAAACATGAAACTTGGCGGTATGCTCGCTGATGTGTAGCTGGGCCGCAATCAGCTTGTTGGGTAATCCTTCCGCCAGCAGTTGTAAAACCTCTAACTCTCGCGCAGTAAGCGGTTCCTCAGTATCCGCCAGTCGCTCAGGTATAGGCAGTTGGGAACGCTCAGAAGATGCCAGCAAATCGCCAGCCAGTCGGCGATCAAGCGTAATCAATCCTCCGGCCACCGCAGCGATAGCGGCCACAATCTCCTCGCCGGTAGCGTCGCGTTGCAGCGCGCCAAAGCCTAAGCCCTGATCGGCGACGATGCGCGCCACTCCTCCCAGCAGGCGTATGGCATCCTGGTTTCTGCGCGCATGAGGCTTGACAGATTGAGAAGCTCCAAGAACAACAACACCTCGCTGGGGACGCAGCACCCCCAACCAAGTACCTATTGCGTCAATATCCTCTGATCTATCAAGGTCAGCCAGCACCACATCTGGCAGTTCTTTCTGGTCACTCATCAAGCTAGCAGCAGCAGCAGGCTGGATGGCATCTGGGGCCAGTTCGCCAGTGACCATCCAGCCCGGCTGCATGCGCACCAGCGCGCTCAGTCCGGCGCGAATGGTTGGATAATTTGAGACAACGTAGACACGCACTGCTCGCTGGCCCTTCTATGGAAAACGTTCATCCCTGCTCAACGCCAGCAGCCCTGATACGGGAAGAAATACTCCCCATATCAGGGTCTCCTGGCGGATCACACGATCATCCGAACGCCATTACGCGGCGGCGCGTATTGCTGGGAGCAGCGAGAGTTCCAGACGCTCGCCACCACGCAGGAGCGAGAGCGTCAGACCCTGGCTGCTGCTCGCTTTCGCGCGGCGCAAGAGCCGCGAGAGAGCGCGCACATCCTGAACCGCCTGCTCCTGCACAGCCAGCACTACATCGCCCATCAAAACACCTGCTGCTTCGGCAGGGCTTCCATTCTCCACCTCTACGACAAGCGCCGCCGTCTCCTGCTCGATATTCAACCGCTGGCGCAGCATTGCCGGTATGGGTACGGTGAGCATCTGAACGCCAAGGTAGACCTGCGACGCAGCCTGGCCGACCTCCACCAGAAATTGTTCTACAACATGGCTGGGAATAGCAAAAGCCAGTCCCCCGCCAACCATTGCATTCACGCCAACCACCCGACCCTGAGCGTCGGCCAGCGGTCCCCCGGAATTACCGGGATAGAGGCGAATATCCGCCTGGATGAAATCGATCCCTCGCTGCCGCCGCTCCCTTTCGGCAGGTATATTGGCATCCGCCGCTGGATGCCTGGATGGGTCTTCGGCAGGTTCTACTGGCTCAAGCTTCAGCGCAGGGTCGGCTGGCGCTCGTGCGGCTACGACGCCAACCGTTAGCGCTCCCACACGCCCAAACGGGTGGCCCACTGCCAGAACCAATTCGCCTACGCGCAGCTTTGTCGAATCGCCGAGCCGCGCCGGATGAAGCGCGCTGGCGCGCACGCGCAGTGCCGCCAGATCATGTTCTGAGTCGACCGCGATAAGTGTCCCTTGCACTGCGCGTTGATCGGCAAGTCGTAAGCCGAGCGTTGCTCCACCCAAGGCTCCCACAACATGCGCGTTGGTCACAATGATGGCATCGGCTTCACCATCAGCACCCGCAGGCTCAACGCGCCAGATAATGCCTGCCCCGATGCCTCTGCCACCTTCATGCACCTGAACAACACTGGCGCGCAATTGCTCGGCCAGTTCGGCCAGTCCTTCGGAGAGCGGATTGCCGCTGTTCTGATTTGTTGACATACAAGAATCCCTTTCTGGAGTACCCACCCCAGAGGTCGGCTCATCGCTAAGACCGCTCGCCAACAGTGATACTGATGTCGCGCGGCTCGCCACCGCGAAAGATCTTTGCCGGAATCGCCTGCCCCAGTTGATCAGCCCCAAGCTGGGCGCGCAGCGCAGCGCCATCAGTGGTAGGCTGGCCGTTCAGAGCCACCAGCAAATCGCCAATTAACAATCCGGCTTGCTCCGCCGGGCTGCCTGGCTCGACAGTAACGATCAGCAGCGCTGTTTGCTGGCTAATGCCTGCTTTTTGCGCGAGCGTCGCCGGGAAAGGTACCTGCTGCGTGCCGATGCCAAGGTAGCCACGCCGCACGCGCCCATGCGTCAGCAGCGTATTTGCCACGCGGCGCAGCGTGGCAACAGGCACCGCACTGCTATTCTGACGAGTAAGCCGCGAACTATTTAGCCCAACGACACGACCCCCTAGATCGACGAGCGGCCCTCCAGAGAAGCCGGGATAAAGTGTCACATCGGCGTAAATGATGCCCTCAATCTCTCCGCCCTGCCAGGAGCGACGGGGGCCATCAATGGAACTGACTGCACCAAACGAAACGCGCGGCCCATCCGACGATGGCCGCCCAATCGCCAGAACCAGATGACCGACGCGCAGGTACTCGCTGGTTTCTGCCGGTATGTTCTCAGTACCCAAGTCAATGCCGGTGAGCCGGAGCGCCGCCAGATCGGTGCCGGGATCACGGCCAATAAGCTGGGCCTTCACTTCGCGCTTATCCGGCAGGGTAACGGTAATATCCTCCTCGCGCTCGATTACATGATCGGCGGTCAGGACAATGGTTTCTTGATCGGCGCGCCAGAGGATGCCAGTTGCCGTCTGGCGAGGCCGCGCTGCTACGCTTACTATCGAGCGCGCGGCGCGCTCAACAACATCTGCCAATTGATCTGAAAACTGACTCAGCGCTGATGGTTGTTCCTGTGTCTCTGACATAGATCGGTTGTCTCCTCTTGTGTTCCTGCTGCTGTGCCTGGATGATCTGCCTTGCGAATCCAGGCCGTTGACGTAGCCAGCAGGATATTTTGAGCATACAACGCTGCAAGCGCGACTACATCCCTCTTCTGTTGAGTGGACACCCTAGACCTTTGGGCAGGGCAGCAACGGGAAGACCTGGTGAGACGGCTGATTTCCCCAGGCTCAGCGGATGGTACACTGTGAAGAAGAAAGGTGTCGCTTTGCCAAGGAGTGCTGGCCTGGCGAGGCAGCGAAAGCACATCACAAAAGGACATTACAGGGGAGGGCTTATCAGAAAACGATGCGTGGTTTCTACTGGTTAATCGAAGGGCTGCTGGCAGGCTGCCCACGTCCGGGCGGCAGAAGCGGAGAAAATCCCTTCAGGAGCAAAGACGATCCTCCCTCGGAAGCAGCCGATAAACTTGATGATGACCTTCTCTGGCTGAAACAGCAAGGCATCGGGGCCATTCTCACACTTACGGAAACACCACTGCCCGCCGAAGTGCTGGCGCGACATGATCTAACGGTGCTGCATCTGCCTGTGCCAGACCTCGCGCCCCCAACGACCGGGCAGCTTGTGCGCGCCCTTGAATTTATCGATGAGCAGCACGCAAATGGGCGGGCGGTGGCGGTCCATTGCCTGATGGGGCAAGGCCGCACTGGTACAGTGTTAGCGGCGTATCTTATTCGCAATGGCGCCAGCCCGGCGGAGGCGCTGCGGGCAGTTCGTGCTGTCTGCTCCGGTGCGGTGGAAATGCCCTCCCAGGAGCGGGCGCTGTATGCGTTTGCCGAGCGCCGCGATTGGATCGCTTGACAGAGAAGGCCCGCAACGGGCCGCCTTCTCTGTCGATGAGGGCAGCCCGTTGCGGGCTATAAGCAGGCGCGCAGGGCAGTTACGAATTTAGGACAAACCGATAGACTGTTGAGGAGCCAATATCCGAAATCCAGAGCGTGCCAGAGCCGTCAAACTCGATGTTATAGTAGCCTACGCCATTGGGAATAGTCCACTCGTTGATAAAGGGGTGGTCGGTTGCCAGCACCAGCTCACCAATCTGGGCGGTTCCATCATTCTCATAGAAGATGTTGCCTCGCTTGTCAAAGCGCATATCCTCGGTATTCTTCATCAGCCCGGTCGGAGGCAGATGATATTCAACGAAGCCCTGCGTCGTGGTCGTAAAGGTGGATACTGGGGTTCCCGGCTCTTTTGTCTTCGTTGGATTGGTCGGCTGCCCCGGCTTTCCAGGTTGGAAGGTGGGCGCAGAGCCAGACTGGAACTCGATTGGAGTCACGCGCGTGGTGACGCCATGCGCGAGGTTCGGGAAGAGGTGCGCAATCTTGTCTGCTGCGTGTTCTGAGAACCAGACTGTGCCATCTGGCGCCACCAGAATACCCGCTGGACGGCTATCAGGCGTGGGCGAGGTATATTCGGTGATTGTTCCAGCAGAAGGATTCAGCCGCCCTACAATGTTGGTAGCTTGCTCGGCAAACCAGAGGTTTCCAGAGGGGTCCAGGCCAATCTCTTCCAGTTCAGCGCCCGCAGTGGGCACAGCCCAGAGGGTCATGTGCCCGCCTGGAGTCAGGCGACCAAGAAAGCCGCCTGTTGCATCGGTAAAGTCAACATCATTAAACCACTTATTGCCATGCGCATCGATCTCCAGAAAGTCTGGCCCTTCGCTCCCACCATTAGGCGGGGAAATCACAAACTCTTGAACTGTACCAGTGTGGGGGTTCAATTCAGCAATTGCCGGGACGTTAAACTCCGTGAACCAGACATTCCCATCGTTATCAACTTTGATGGTTCCTGGGCTTGCGTTGGGATTCGCCAGATTATAGACCGTCAGCGCGCCCGTCTTCCGGTTGAGTGTCCCAATCGTCCCGGTGCCAGCAGAAAACCAGGGATTACCAGATTGATCGACCGTGATGCCTTGTGTATTCGTGGTGCCTGTATCAGAAGTGATGTGAAAGCTGGTAAACTGTGCAGAAGGAGTGGATGCCTGCGCTGCCAGGCGTGGAGCGGCAAACAATGCCAGGGCTGCTACTACTACTGCAACTCCACACATCCGTCCCAACCGTCGAACCCGTTTTCCCGTTGTCACGTTCATATCAAATCCTTTCAAACCATGCACAAACAGCCTTGATCTCGCTCAAGCAATCAGGCTCAGTACATACACTCCCTTACAAGCACGCATTACAACTACGCAAGGAACCTCATTGCCAGAGATAGCAATTGATCGGCGATCACCAGAGACTTACAAGCACGCATTACAACTACGCAAGGAACCTCATCCTGTCCCTTCTGGCACACCTGTTATCGAGCCATCACCGGGAGGTTGTTGAATCGGAGCGGACGCACCTGGGTCAAGCGGGGTTTCGGGCGCGGTGGCGGATACTTCTGCCATCCCTGGTATGCTCATAGCGAGCCGACTTCCCCCGGTCCGGGCAGCGGTATCCAACTCAGCAGCCAGCCATCGCCCTCCGCTGGCCGCTTTGTTGGCGCGGCCTTCTGCCTGAGCAAAGCGTCCCATTTGGGCCTCAAATGTAGTGACTTGCTGCCGGGCAGTGCGTTCAACCAACTGCAACAACCCCGCAACCTGCGCCATTGAGCGGTTTGCCGGGGCAAATGCGCTGAACAGTCGCTCAAGGAGCTGCGCTGCACGCTCAATTTCCTTCGCTATACCCCCCAGCTCTTCGGTCATCTTCCCAAGCACCTGACCTTCAGCGCTAATAAACTGGCCCTGTTGAATGGCTAGTTCCGTCAGTTCACGCGCTGCCCGCCGCGCCAGGTCTAACTGGCGCAGCCCCAGGCTCAGGTTGAAGAGACGAGTGCGCAACTGACCCAGCGCCAGCACCACAACATCCAGAGGCGTATTCGTCAGGGCAGGCAGCGCAGCCAGAGCCTGCTCATCGCCCATCGCCAGTCCCTGGGCTATTTCAATCACTAACTGCATGGCATGCTCAAGCCTGGTATACTCGATGTTGGCCTGATTGAGATTGGAAAGGCGATCAAGCATCAGGTTCAGCGATCCGCTGATGGGAAGCAGTTCTCCAGCCTCAATCTGAGCGCGAGCCGTGTGGTCTCCACTCGCAAACCGCGCATGAATCTCTTTCAGGTGATCAATATCGTGCGCCAGGCGCTCGGCCCGCTCAGCAAGTAACTGGCGCTGATCTTCAGCCACCTGATGCGCCACCGCGAGTTCCTCGGCACGTCGATGTTCCATTCCAAGCAAACGCTCGTTCTCCAGCACGGTGATGCCCTGGCGCACCAACACCAGCACTACCAGGCCGAAACTCACCACAAAAGGAATGAGCAGATCGCCCGTGCCAATCGGCGCAACGGCGGCTCTGGTGACAATCAGAGCGCTAGCCACCAGAGCCGCGATAAAGGGCAACAGCAGGCGGAAGGTTCCAACGACCTGGGCTGTTGATTTCTCCCTGTTGTTCGCTCTCTGGCTGGCGTTCAGTGGTCTTCCCAGTGCTCCTTCCTGCTGAGCCAGGCGCCACTGTACCAGCCCGGCAAACGCAAAGAGGAGATAGCAGATGATCCAAAATATGTCGGGGACATCACCCGCCGTGTAGGTGGAATAGAGGTTCAGCGCGGCATACCAGGAATCAGCAAGGATCAGCGCAATTACCGAGGCAATCAAGATGCGCAGCGCGATGCGTCCAGCGTCACGAAAACCTGGCCGCGTCACGACGACGGCCAGCCCAAACAGCAGCCCCAAATCTCCTACTGGATAGGCCAGATTAGTGGCTTTGCCCCAGCCAGATTGTGTACTGCTGTTGTAAAGCGGAGCCAGAAGAAAATACCAGGAAAGCGCAGTGCCTGCTGCCATCAAGAGGAGGCTATCCAACACCACTTTAGCGCGGCTCAATCCCGACTGGCCCCGACGTGCGGCACCTGGCAAAAGAGTGAGCGCGAAAAAGAAGAAGGGGTATTGCAGCAGATAGAAAAGATCATCCCAGAAAGGAAAAGGGACGCCGCCAGGAAAGACTATCTGGTCATAGATAGCCCAGAGACTTTGCGCAACGGCATAAGAGAGCATTGCCAGGGCAAACATCCACCAGGCCAGCGCAGTGGGACGACGAAACCGGGAAAGAGACTGCGCCGCCAGATAAACGGGAATTAATTCCAGCCACGCCAGGCAGGCCCGCAGCCAATCCGTCGACGTGCTGATATTGATCGAGGCTGGGCGCAAGATCATCAACGCCAACTGATAGAGGATAATCAGCAGCGCGATGCCGCTGAAGCTCAGGATTACGGGATCACTAAACGTCCAGTCTATGAAGCTCTGCTGCGCGATAGGGACAAGGGGAATTCTCCCTGCGGTCCAGCCACTCCTGGCTGTGTAGGCGCTTGCAGAAGTATCCAGAGAACCTCTGGACTCAAAAAAACTCGCGGGCCGCTGTATATGGGCACCTGGCCCAGAAGCAGGTCTTCCTGGGGAGTCAGGCGGCGAAGGTTGGTCAAGATGCCAACCTCTCGGCGAGTCGTTCATGACAACCTCCGATGTCTCATGCAGCCTCGTACCATTCGCGCAAGCAGCCATGAAGGACACGATGGCAATCAGCCTGACCAGAATAATCTACCGCTCCAGAGCTGTTTTTTCTGCGTCGACTGCATCTAGAACAGCAAGATACTAGCGTATTTTCAGCCAACCGTCAAGGATGTAACCCAAAGTGGTAGGGTGACTGATTAGTCTGGTTTCCTTTTCTCATGAGCATCTCAGGAGCCTTACTGGTGGCTGCCTCCTTTCTTGACAGCAGTACACGGGAGGGGTTATCCTGGTGACATCTGCCCTATTCCCAGGACAGCCTGGTACAACTCCATGCGCCCATGTGGAGTTTGTCTATCGCTGGAAGGAACCCATTTACGAAGGCTCTCGTGACCTGATGATTGAGGAGGTAGTGATGACCTCAAAGATCAGACGAGACCAATCTTACACTTCAGCGCTCTCCTCGACATCGCCAGATCAGCCGCATGGACGATTGGCCCGTCTTACGAAGCCTGGCTGGAGAAGTTGTTTGCGGAGCCGTTCCCCCAAAACAAGCACTGGCCCTCCTGTCCCACCCACCCAAACGCCTGGCCCTCCGCCTGCCACTGCGTCGCCGGGCGGAAAAAACTGGGTCCGGCATGATCCACTGCTGCTAAGCGCATTTGGGGCTTCAGCCCTGCTTATTATCTACCAACTCATCGTTATTCTCCTCAAACCGCCCTGGCTCGGCCCCGTCACAGATTGGCTGCGAGCCTTACTCGCCTGGCCGGAAATGCTTCCGCTGGTGCTGGTGGGTCTCTGGCTAATTCGCACCCGGCGTCCAGGAAGATTGCCCTGGTGGATGGTCAGCGCAGCCTTGCTTTGCTATGCACTTGCGCAGAATCTGTGGATGGTTTTCGATCAATATCTGGAGCCTGGAAGAGTTCCCGTACCATCCTGGGCAGACCTGTTCTATCTGCTTCAGTATCCCTTTCTTTGCCTGGCGCTTCTTGTACTCATGCCAGGTGCCGCTCGCCAAAGCGAGCCAAAGATCATCCGTGCAAAGATCATCCTGGATAGTCTGCTCCTGACTGCGGCAGGCACCGCGCTTTCGTGGTACTTCCTTCTGGCACCGATATACATGCGCAGTTCGCAACCCGGCCTGGGCAAAGCTGTTAATCTCTCCTATCCAGTGGGCGATCTGGTATTGCTAATTGGATTGGCTATCGTGATTGCTCGCTGGCGTCGCCAGGTGACAGATTATCTCTCTCTGTGTTTCCTGGTAGCAGCAATCATCCTGCTGGTGGTGGCAGACTCCTGGTTTGCCTATCTGAACCTTAATGGCGAATTTCAGACGGGAGAGCCTCCTGATCTGTTTTGGCTCGCCTCTTATCTAGCCTTTGCCCTGGCCGGACTGGTAAAGTTCCGAGCCATCCAATGCGGGACAACTCATGAAACGAGTACAAACAAAGAGGCAGTGCTTCCTCTTTCCCAACTCACAAGCGGGTTAAGCGGGGGTTTTCAGTTTTTCCTACCTTTTCTGATTGCCTTTCTGGCAAGTATAGCTATTGTAGGCAAGGCCATTATGACACAGGTAAACAGCCTGAGTCTGATTGTTCCTTTCATGGTGAGTTTGGGATTGCTGGTGTTGGTAATGGCTCGTCAGGGCATCACAATGCTGGAAAATGAGTGGCTGCGGCAGGAATGGGAGATAGCATACGCCAATGACCTGGCGCTGCGCGAGGCTGCGCAGCAGATGGATGCGTTCCTGGGTATTGCCAGCCACGAGTTGAAGACACCACTGACAACCATCATGTTGGGGCTTCAGTTGATCCAGCGACATCTTCACAACCTGGCACACAGCACAGACCCCGGCAGAGACAGCGCCAGAGTGGAGACATGCCAGACAATTCTGGAAGATACTTTTCGCCAGGGGCGGCGATTGGGGCGGCTTGTTGAGGACCTCCTGGATACTTCTCGAATACGCGAGGGGCAACTACAACTCCATCAACAGCCAGCAGAGTTGATCGCGCTCGTCAGGGCCGCCGTGGAAGAACAACGCCGTATCGCCCCGGAACGATCTATCTTGCTGCATGAGTTGGCACAGCCACCAGTGGCTATCTTTGCCGATCCTGACCGCATCGGGCAAGTGATTACGAACTATCTGACCAATGCACTCAAGTATTCTTCGCCGGAATCTCCGGTTCGAGTTGGGGTGCAAACAGTCTCTCAGCAGGGACGGGTCTGGGTCAGTGACCAGGGACCAGGACTCTCGCCAGAAGCACAAGGGCACATCTGGGAACGCTTCTATCGGATACCAGAGATCGAGGCACAAAGCGGTTCAGAAGTTGGTTTAGGGCTTGGCCTGCATATTTGCAAGACGATCATAGAATTGCACCAGGGGCAGGTAGGGGTCGAGAGCGTACCTGGCGAGGGGGCCACCTTCTGGTTTACGATCCCTCTCAGCACCGAGGCCCGCCAGAATACGCTCTGATTTTGGGAGTTATCACCCCCGGTCATTGCACAATGCGGGGATACAGCGCCGCACAAATCAATACCAGAATGGTCGTGATCGCTACGATGACCAGCAGGTCCACTCCCAGGCTTGCCAGGCTCATCGCTGCCCCTGCCAGCAGCAGCATACGTATCCCATCAACCACGTAGGTCAGTGGGTTGCCATGCGCAATAACTTGCAACCAGCCAGGCATAATCGTGATAGGATAAATGGCATTACTGGCGAAGAACAGCGGCATCGTCAGCACCTGGCCGATCCCCATCACCCGGTCGCGGGTTCGCAGCAGACAGGCTATAATCATCGAGAACGTTGAGAAACAGGCAGCCCCCAGCATGACAAGGATGATTACGCCCAGTATTGCCAGCGGATTGTCATTCATCTGCACGCCCAGAAGCAGAGCCAGAACATAGATAATGATCGCCTGTGGCAGCGCACGCGCTCCCGCCGAAATTGCTTTCCCCAATACGATGCTGGCGCGCGGAATGGGACTAGCCAGGAACTTATGGATAACGCCCAGGTCGCGCTCCCAGATGATGGCGATTCCATAGAAAATGGAGATAAATAGGACGCTCTGTGCCAGAATGCCTGGGGCCAGAAAGTCAAGATAGGGAACCTGACCAGTCGGGATCGCACGGATGCGAGTGAAAACCTCACCGAAGATCACCAGCCACAAGGCAGGCTGAACAGCGCGGGTGATAAGGTCCGTTGGATCATGGCGCAGCTTGCGTATCTCCCACTCCGCAATATCCAGCGTCTTGATGAGGAAGTTCGGAAGCGCAGGGAGAGCGTGTGGGCGCGTTCCGGCAAGCACGCTAGCCGAGGCGCCGGGCTGTGCGGCGGGTTCTTGAAGTTTCACGATAACTGCCTCCAGATTCCAGGGCATCGCCTGCATAATGAACAAACACATCATTCAGTGTCGTCTCTGGACCGCCAACGGCGGCCTTGAGGTTGGAAGGTGTATCCAGGGCAACAATATTTCCCCGGTGCATAATGCCAATGCGGGTGCAGAGATGATCCGCTTCTTCCATTGAATGGGTGGTCAAGAAGATGGTCGTTTGCGTCTCAGCACGCAACTGGATGAGATACTCCCAGATGGCCTGCCGCGCCACCGGGTCTAGCCCGACGGTTGGCTCATCCAGGAAGAGAACCCGGGGCCGATGGAGCAGCGCCTGGGCTACCTCCAGGCGCCGAATCATCCCACCTGAATAGCGTTGAACAAGCTGGTTACTTGCATCGGCCAGGCCAACAAACGCCAGCGCAGCTTTAACCCGTTGTGCCCGCTCGCCGCGTGGCACATCATAGAGCTTGGCAAAGATCAGTAAGTTTTCGTAGCCGGTAAGAGTGGCATCGGCTGAGAGCGCCTGCGGAACGTAGCCGATGCTGCGGCGAACACCTACTGTTTGATGGACAATATCAAAGCCCGCGACCCATGCGTCGCCGGAGGTGGGCGGCAAGAGGGTCGTCAGCATCTTGATCGTTGTACTCTTGCCCGCACCATTCGGCCCAAGCAGGCCAAAGACCTCACCTTGCTCCACAGAGAGGTTGATACTGTTGACCGCAGTATGATCTCCAAAACGCTTGACCAGATTCTGTGCCTCAATGATGGCTGTCATGATTCGCCAGGAAGCCTTTCTTCTGCAAACTCGCGCGCTCCGGCAGCTTCCAGCACGCGCTCCAGCATGCGTTGAAACTCCTGCTGCTCCAGGGGGTCCAGCACGCTGAGCATGTGGGCCAGCGCCGCGCGTTTGCGCTCACTCCAGGCGGTGATCTTCGCGTTCCCCTGGGCAGTCAGTACCACCCGGACGACACGTTCATCATCTGACTGCCGTTCGCGGGTGAGGAGTCCGGCTTTCTCCAGGCGTTTGCAGGCTGCCGTCGCGGAGCTTGTGGCAATGCCTAGCTTAGCAGCAAGCTCGCTAATATTTAGGGGACCAGCCCGACTCAGCAAGCGAAGCAGCCAGTATTGCTCAGGCGTGATCTCGGCGCGCCGCACCGGATGGGAAAGATTCCGAAGCAGGCGCCAGAGGGTGAGGAGTTCTTCGGCAAGCTGTTCAGTCGTCATAGTGTTGTTTTGAACATAAAGTATTTCGATGCTCTAACTATATTCATATCATAATATGCTGTGAAACTGCAAGACATCTAGAGGATTCGTTCTCTGAACATGAGATATGGCGCTGTGGCCTCATGTTCCACCAACGACGGGCATCACGAGATAAGGCAAAGAAACCCGATCAGCAGTTCACCCTACACTTCAACGAGCGTTGGTCGTATCGAGCGGGCTGCGCCAGATACCGACAGAAGAATCCCACTGCCAGCCGGGCAATGAGAGCGAAACTGTACAGCGCTGCCAGCCGCTGGCAATCCGCTGCTGAACCTGATCCCAGGATGGCACAGCGCTGCTGGCATCGAGCGCCTCTACGCTGCACGCTCCTACAGCAACGGCGCTTATCATCGCCGCCTCTGGCCCGGCGCCGCGCAAGATGTGAGCCAGCAAGCCCGCGATAGTGGCATCACCTGATCCCGTTGTGCCCACGACAGACGCCTGAAAGCAGGGCGCAAGCAGTTCGCGCCCGGACCACACCCGGCACTCATCGGGGAATCCACGCCCCATATCAGCCAGCCGCTGGTTATCGGAAGTGGTCCGTAGATACAGCCCCTGGTCGCCTAGCTTCAAGCCCACAACGGCAGCCCCCCAATCAAGGCACTGCCCGGCCAGCCGCGTTAGAAGTTCGCCAGTCACACCCTTGACGATCCCCCCATCTCCAAAAGAGCGGCGCAGTTGCTCAAATAAGGGCCGGTCAAGCATGAAGAGCAATTCATCAATGCTCGGCAGAAAAAGATCGACCTGGGGCAGTACCTGGCGTAAAAAAGCACTCCAGTCTATCTGCCCGGCTTCAGAATCGGGATCGGGCCGCGCCATATCCAGCGAAGTTGTCACACCCTGGAGATGGGCGCGGCCCAGCAACTCTGCGAGTTCTTGCCCATTGTGCCGATAGATGCGCCGCATCAAGGGGGGATAGCCAAAATGGAGCAGGCGCACAACGGCAAGATCGGTTCCAGCCAGGTCCGCAGCGCCGTAGGTATCATTTACGCCTGGACAATGGAGAAAGAGGCGGTCCACACCAGGCGGGCTGATGACGATACTATAGGAAGTTGACTCGCCAGGGGCAACGATCATTTCAGAGGCAAGGACAGGGTTTACCTGGCACAGCAGGTTGAGCAGGATAGTCCCCAGCACATCGTCGCCCACCTTGCCCAGCAGCCTGGGCAGTATACCAAGGCGATGCAGTGTCAGGCCAACATTGGGAACAGGCCCGCCCGCAGCGAAGTGCGCTGGTCCGACATGCACCAATTTGCCAGGGAGGAGGGCCGTTTCGGCTCTGCTCACCGCTGCATCGAACGCCGGGATGATGTCGACACAGCAGTGCCCGGCAACCGCAATTGGGCGCTCGACCATTTTGCTCATGCTTCCATATATTGGCGCGCCTGCTCAGGCGTGGCGCCGTTGTGAACAATCGCCATGAGTGCCCGCGTCATGCCGCGCGGAGATGGGTGCTGAATGACATTGCGCCCATAGACAATGCCTGCGGCGCCCTGCTGCATCAGCGCATAAGTACGCGACAAGATGAGTTCATCGGATACCCGCCCGCCGCCGCGCACCAGCACTGGAACTCCCCCGGCAATCTCAACGACACGATGATATTCCTCAGGGTTGTCGCATGGGTCGGCCTTGATGATGTCTGCGCCCAGTTCTACCGCCTGCCGGACAAGCGGCAGCATTTTCTCCAGGTCGCCATCGACTGTATAGCCACCGCCGCGCCCATCTGGCTGCATCACCAATGGCTCAACCATCAATGGCATGCCAAAACGCTCGCAGGGGGCCTTGAGCGCGCAGATATTCGCTACACACTGATGATGTATTTCTGGCCGATCCGGCAAAAGCAAGAGGTTGACAATTATGCACGCGGCATCAAGACGCAGCGCCTGCTCAACAGGATCAGCAATCAACTGGCTGAATAGATACGCTGGCAAGGGGGAGGCATAGGCATTGGATGTGTCAGCGCGCAGCACAAGCGCTGGCTTTGCTCTGCCGGGAAGTTCTTGAAGGTGGCGCGCCTGACCGGGCGTAAGCAGGATTGCATCGGGAGCAGCGGCAATGATTGCGCGAACGGCGGCGGGCATCGATTCGATGCCTTCCAGAAAGGCACGCTCGTTAAAGAAGCCGTGATCCATAGCGACATCGAAACATTTGCCATCGGCGGCAAAGAGCCGGTTGAGTCTGGGCCGAACACTCATCGGAAGAGGAGCCTTTCTTTACTGCTCGATGATTTCTGAGATACGCTTGATGCGTGGGTCAAGAAACACATCAAATTCATCACGGCTGGTGCTGGAAAACTCCGAAACAATGGCCCCTTCGTCGCCAGCCTGGAACCAGTGCCAGGTATTGGGGGGAATAGTATATTGCTCGCCTGGCCGAAGTTCAATTTCATGAAAGACCGAGTAGTAGGCTTCGCTGCCAGGTGGGATATGTGCCTGCGGGGCTGCTACTGGCTCACCCTCCACATACAGCCAGACCTTTCCCCAGCGGCAGCGGAAGGTCTCCATCTTTCCAGGGTCTGCCCCCACTGGCGGATGGCGATGCTGCGGGCAGGTCTGGCGGGGAAACAGGATCAACTCTTTGGCGCAATAGCGATCTGTATTGATATAGACTACAATCTGGAGGCCAGTACGTTCCAACTCACCCAGCCCAAGCTCCACTACTTCAATCTGCTCACGCTCTTTTGGCGTTAACACTACACCAAGACGAGTAAGCATCTCTGTCGCGCGCTGCTGCGCGTGCTGTACCAGGCTGCGGGTCAACATGCAGGCGCCTCCTCACACAAGAGCGAACACTCTGTATCCTTGGAGCTTATTCTAGCACGCCGTACAATGAGCGGGCAGAAACAAAGGAGCCTACAGAGCAGGGCAAATGCAATGGGGTGGATGCAGAGGAGGGTGTGAGGGTCTACCTACACTTCTACACTTCTACAGTGTCTACGGGTTCTGGTTGGTCATGGAACAGATGACGAGCCTTTGCGTTCTACACTTCTACACTTCTACACTTCCACAGTGTCTACGGGTCTACAGAGTCCTGGGCTATTTTTGCCACAATCAAGCGCGATGCGTTGAATACCACTCTACACTATGAGCTTCGGTCAGGTTGGGCACTTCCAGCCTGCGCAGCATTTGAAAGATGGCACGCTCTGGCACTGCATTGGCGCGAGCGGCGTTGCGACGCAGAATCACATCCAGCGGAGCATCCAGATAGACGATACGCACTCTGGCATGGTAGGACGCAAAGAAATCGATCAACTGCCGACGCAGCAGCCAGGTGATGTTAGTTGCATTCCAGGCAAACGGCTGTCGGGCGCGCAAGAATTCGCGTGCCTGCGCTCGTGCCATCTGCACAACGGCTCCCTGATCTTCGCGCGGCGTGACATTTAGCTCCTGGCGCACCTGATCCAGCGAGATCACCGGCCAGCCCACCAGATGCTCACGCAGCCAGGTATCTTTGCCTACGCCTGGCAAGCCGGACATCAACACAACCTCAAAGGCTGTCGTGTCATAGGCCGCGTAGTCCGGGTCTCTAGAGGGAGTACGAAAATACTCGAAGCGGCTATGATCGCTGGCAAACGATCTGGGGGCCGTGTAGCAGCGCTGCTCCTGGCAAAAGTCGCGGAAGAGGTCGATGCGCCCCAACAGCCCGGCTTGATCCTGGCAGAGACGCCCACGCACATCCACCTCTGCCAGCAGTGCCAGATGATCGAGTCGAACAACCTGGCTGGCTTCGATGATGGCGCGCTCCGGGGCAGCCTTCTCTAGAAACCAGAGCGGCAAGCCATGATGGCGGGCCAGTTTTGCAACCGTTTCTCTGATTACCAGCGGGACTGGCCCAGGCAGATCAGCAGCTTCCCACAGGATAGTACGGGCCAGCCGCTCGCCCTGGCGCGCGTGCCCCTGGGAGGTGATCGTGCCATCTGCTTCTACCGCTGTGCAGGCAGGCTTGGCGACATCATGCAGCAGCGCGGCAGCAAACAAGACAGCGCGCTCCGTTTCGGGCAACACGCGCCAGGCATCGAGCGCGGCCAGCGCCTCGGCCACCATGCGCGTGTGGATAAAGACATCTCCCTCGGCATGGTAGCGCGGGTCCTGCGGCACACCCTGCATGGCGCGAATCCAGGCAAAGCGCTGCTGAATGGCTTCCCAATCGACCCGCCAGTCCGGCGGCGCCGGGCAGTATGGAAATGTCCAGATGGGTGCTTCAGTGCTTGTTGTCATAGTCTCTGGTCCAGGAGCCTCTCAAAATAATGAAACGCCTGGCGCCAACAGATTGGGAATGATGGGGCGGTCCAGCCAATGGCTTTGTGAACTAAAGACGGTCTGCAAGAAGCCGCCGCGCACATATTTGTAGCGCTCCTGGACGATGCCCCGCTCTTCTACTTTGATATACAGGCCCTCCATCAGCCCAGTCTGATCGGTTTCGCGCAAGGCCCGCTGCACATCCAGTCCACGCTCCTGGCAGGTTGCCTCAAGCTGATGCAGCGAGTTGGGCGCGATGAAGTGCGACGGCCCTACCATCCCAACTAACGCTTCAAGCGAGTCTACCGGCCCCGCATGCAGCACCCTTACTGAGACAACAAATGGCGCTCGCTCCAGCACTTGACGGCGCCGTTCGGTGCTGAGAAACTCGTCGTGCGTTTTATCGTACAGGTCAAACTCTAGAAAATAATGGGGCAGGCTGGTGTAGAAAATGCTGTGCCTGGCGTAGAGCCACTCGCCATACATGACATAGCGGTCGGTCAGCACATCCCACAACTCGGCAGTATAGCGATTGGCCCAGGCTTTTAGCAGATGAAAGTGCTTTTCGCGCTCGCCGCCCACCAGATAATGTCCCCGGCTTTGCAAGAGCAACTGTCCCTCAGACGAAAAGCTGATAGCGCTGTTGGCGCCGTCCATTTTCTCTTCCACGACCAGATAACGCCCGGCCAGCGCTCGAAAGGGGGCAACACCCATATCCTCATCGCCAGCTTGCAAGCCTGACCCCTCGATATGCTGCGTGCGCGGGTATTTATAGAGTTCGTTCATTGATTTCCCACCGCTGCGACCACGAGCAGATGATTTAGCACATAGCTGGTATTCACCTGGCGCACACCCTGAGCGGCCAGGAGCGCGCGCAGACGCTGCTCGCTAAAGAGATGAATATGCTCTGGGTTATCGTCCGGCCTGGACGGCACCGAGAAGATCACAGCACGCTGCGCTACCCGGCAGACCTCATGCAGCGCCTGGGCGGTCTCTGGAATATGTTCCAGCACTTCCAGCATTGTGACCACTTCAAAACTGCGGTCGGCAAAGGCTAAGGCCGTCGCATCCATTTTTTGCGCTGTAAGCTGCGTGACTCCGCCAGCCTGCATTGCCTGCATATCGGCCACCCGATGATCGAGCAGATCAACGGCGGTGACGGGCAGATATGGAAAGGCGTCGAGCAGCGGCCAGAGAAAAGCGCCCCGCCCGCTGCCAATATCCAGTAGACTCGCTGGCTGAAGGCCGCGCAGGATACCCAGCACCTTACGCACGCGGGGCAGGCCCATTGTTCGCTTGAAGCGATGGAGGCGTAGGCCCCATTCCAGGCCCAACCGGATGAGCCTCTGCATGTCTTCCTCAGCAAGTTCTTCCAGCGGACGCTCAAACAGGGGGCGATATGTTCCAGCAATGGCTGCATCCGGCCCCAGCTTGCCACGAATATAGGCGCATGCCAGCCGTTGATAATAGTCTGGTAGTGTTCTCATATGATATACTCTAATATACTTTCTGAGCAGAATACGGTATTTGATCGTCTTTGAGCTTTCCGGCGCCGGGAAGCTCAGTTGCAGCCTTGCCAGCAGCGGAGCAAGTGAAACAAGCCGCTCCAAGAAAGGATGAAAAATCATGCTCAGCACCAGCATGCGGAGTCACCCACTGCCAGCCTAACGCAGCGCAAGACACCACGCCGCCACCACAGGAGCTTTCCCCAGCACGTCCCCATCATCACACACTTTCAGCATCCTCTCATTCAACGCATCCACCGCCTGCGACGGCGGGAAGTCCGCGACCAGACCGGCCTGTACTACGTCGAAGGGCTGCGCTTTGTTTTGCAGGCCCTTCAGCATCATGCCGCTGTTGAAGCGCTGGTCGTCTGCCGTCCGCTGCTCACCAATGCCTTTGCGCAGCAGATGGTCCGCCAGCAGCGCCAGAAGGGCGTGCCCATCCTGGAAGTAACATCCCATGTCATGCACGAGCTTACCATTGTCGAAGACTCACAGGGCATTGGCGCCGTCGTGCGGCAGCACTGGACACCCCTGGCACAAATCACGCCCGGCAATGAACTCTGCTGGATTGCCCTGCATCTGGTGCGCTCCGTCGGCAACCTGGGCACCATTTTGCGCACATCTGATGCGGTGGGCGGCGCCGGGCTGATCCTCCTGGGAAACGAGATTGATCCCTACGACTCTGCTGTCGTGCGGGCCACGATGGGCGCTCTCTATGCCCAGCGCCTGGTACGCACGACGCTCGCCGAATTTGGCCGCTGGAAACAGCAGCGGCGGTATATGCTTGTTGGCACCTCACCCGGCGCGCCAACTGATTATCACACGCTGAAGTACCGCACGCCAACCATTGTACTTATGGGCGAGGAACGCAGGGGGCTGACAGCAGACCTTCAGGCGCTCTGCGACCATCTGGTGCGCATCCCAATGGTGGGCAGCAGTGATTCTCTCAATCTGGGCGTGGCAACCGGCGTGATGCTCTACGAACTATTCAATCAGCGACGCGCACCCTAGCACCGGAAACAGCACGTTGGTCGCAGGCCATATCTGCACATCAAGCAGTGCCTCAGCAATGATAGTATACAGCAGAGATGTGACATGCTCTTGGGCGCGATTCCAAAATCGGCCAGCAAGATATGGCGCTCGTGCTGGAGCAAGATATTACCTGGCTTGATGTCTCGATGAATCAAGCCCTGCTGATGGGCATAGTGAACCGCTTCGCAAAGCTGCAACAAGAGCGGAGTGACGCTCTCGATGGGCAGTAGCCCTTGCATGCCACTCTGCGCGGCGCTCGGAACCTGTACAGGCCGTGTTCAGGGACCAATCAGCTTGCCAGTCACGGACTTATGGCGCTGCAAGAGGAGAAAACCGCTCGCAAGCAGTGCAAAGCCACTGACAGCCATTGCGACCCAAAACCCCCAGGCAACGCTGTAGGCTGTGCTTTTTAGCTGCTGGCCTACCAACTGGAAAAGCTGCTCATCAAAGCTTTGCAGCGACTGTACCTCCAGCAAGAAAAGCGCTTCCAGGGCCAGAGCAACCAGCAGCGTAATGCAGGCCAGGATGGCCGCTACACGACGCCACAAATAGCCTTTTCCGAGCAGCCAGACGATCCATATAAGGCCCAACCCCACTGCTGGAATCAGCCACAGCGAGAGAAAAATGCTGATGTGAGAAGTGAGGCAAGAAGCAACGCATTGCGCATTGGCAGAAAGCGGCAACTGGAACCCGTTAGCCGCCGTGTTCCACCCGGAAGTCGTTGCCGTCTGGGCAACTGTCACCGCGCCTTTGGTTATGGTGTAGCCACCCGTAGCGCTGGCAGTGGGATCAGGCATCGAGAGCCAGGGCAGGAAGAAGGCCACGCAGAGCGCCAGCCCGGCCACCAGGATAATTTGCCCGGCCAGCCCCACATTTCTCCAGAAGAGGACTGCATCGAAGCGGCGCCCGGAAGCCGAGGCGAGAGCATAGCCACTGGCTCCAGAAGCGACCAGTGTAGCCCCCAGCGCCAGCCAGTAGCCCATTGCCGGTTCAGTAGAAAAGGTAAAGATAGCGTCGCGCCCGGAACTCTTGAGCGCCAGATCATTGAGCAAGGATGACAGACCGGCCCGCGTCTGTGGCAGCGATTGACCGACACTTACGCCGTAGCTAATCTCGACGCCCAACATAAGCAGGCAGAAGATGAGCAAAAAGATGCGTGTCCGTCTGGCGTCCATTTTCCCCAGCGCCAGCAGCACCGGCAACACGATGAGGGCCAGCCCGGCCAGAAAGATCAGCCAGAGCCAGAGAAAGCTCAAGCCCTCGTGAATCGGTCCCGATGGTCCTGTGGTGTCCAGAGCGAAGGTGCCACTGGCGATGGAGAAGCCCGACGGTGAGGCAGCATAGTGGTTTAGAAAGTGTGGGTCTTTGGCAACCTCTGTTTTACAGACAAGATCAGTACATACCAGGCTTGAGGTCATCCAGGGCAAGAAGAATGTGCCACAGAGGAGCAGCCCGGACAACACCCAGAGCGCGCCAGGGAATCCCAGGTTACTGGTGAAGCTGGCGGGGCCAGGAGTACCTCTTGCAGCCGATGGAGGGCTGCCCTGAGCAGCGGCGGCAGGTTGAGGTCGAACATTAGACATGCTGGGCCTCCTTCCTTTCTTTTGAGCAGATGAGAGATCGAGATTTAACGCCGTGAACGGGCCGGTATTTTCAGCGCCTCGCGGTATTTGTTGACCGTTCGGCGGGCAACTTGCATCCCGCGCTCTGCCAGCAGTTCTGTCAGCCGTTGATCGCTCAACGGCCTGAGTTCCTGGTCCAAAATCTCCTTGAGAGCGGCTTTGATTGGCAAGTTTGATTCAAAGAAGGTGCTGAAAGGGATCACCTGAGCATTAGGCAGGAGGACAAATTTATCAGCCATCGCCCGGCTCACCGTCGAAGGATGCAGACCCAGGGCCTCAGCCACCTCGGCGCGGGTCAAAGGCTGCAAGGCGCTCACTCCCTGCTCTAGAAATGCCTGCTGTCGCTGGACCAGATAGCGGGTGATTCTACCTAGAGTCTGCCAGCGCTTTCGCAGGCTGAATATGAGCAGACGCGCGCGACCTACATACTGTTGCAGATGGGCGCGCTCGGCCTCGCGCTGGAGGGCAGGCTGGCCCCGCAGGTCTTGATATGCCTGGAGATAGGATGGACTTACCCGGAGTTGAAATTGTTGAGCCTCTATGATCTCAATGGTATAGCCGCCTCCTTCTATTTGAGGCTGACGATGGATTGCCACCTGTGGCACTACTGCGGTAGGTTCCGCTCGCAGCGGGCCAGGCGATCTCTCCACTGCACGGCGCGCAGGGAAAGGTGTTAATTCGCGCTTGAAAAATTCGTGGACCTGTATCACTGTCTGGCGGCTGATGCCTAGTTCCCTGGCAATCTGCTCATATTGTCGTTTGCCCAAGGCCCAGAGAAAGCGATCTACGATCTCGCGGGCATAAGGTTGAAAGCGTCCCTCCACCTCCAATGCTCGAAGCTGCAACAGCAGCGACTCTCGCACGCTGCGCGCACCAATGCCTGCTGGTTCCTGCGCCTGAAGGTGTGCCAGGATGGTCTCTACTTCTTGCAGAGAGACGTGCAAGACCTCCGCCGCTTCTTCGAGCGTGCAACGCAAATAACCATCTTCATCGAGGTTGCCTACCAGATAGGCGATAATCGGTGCGGCTTCGGCGGGTAATTCCGCCTGAAGCGCAGCCAGGAGTTCATCTTTGAGCGAGACAGGCGCCGTGCAGAGCGCTAGAGGGTCAAAGTCATCATCGTCTGCCCGATTGCTGGCGCCATGCAGTGCAAACTCATCCAGGCTTCCCCTGTCCTGTAAGGATGCAGCAGATGTGCGACACTGTGAACAACGCGCCCCCTGGAATGCCTGACCACAGGTGAAGCAGATCGGTCGCTCTTCCAGTTCCAGGGCAGGGTTTTCTTCGATCTCGGTATGCAGGAATGACTGAAGCTCTATAGAGGAAAATGCCAACATCCGGTTGGCAGTTACCAACCAATGCGGAGCCTGTTGCTGAACTGGCGCATCCAACTGCGCAAAGGTCATATTCATGTCTTACCTCCTCTTAAAGGGTGTCTGGAGCGCCGTATTGGCGGCGCAGAGTCCTTTGCAAGCGAGGGCTATTCCCTGCTGGCCTCGTTTATAATGGAGCAGGTATGTCTCATATGATGGGTGGGCAGTCAGTCATTTATTTTTATTGTATATATACCAGGCTTTTGGACAACTTGCAAGAAGCGAGGGGTAATATCGATGCGTTTGGAAGAGGAGCGCCAGAGAGGAAGCAATTATGCCACGTAGTACCGATCCCCAGACACGCCAGGCGACGCGCGACCGCTTTCTTCAAGCAGCAGCGCGCGTCTTTGCGCAGGTTGGGTATGAAGAAGCCAATATTAATATCATTGCCGAGCAGGCAGGATTAGGGAAAGGGACTATCTATCTTTACTTTCCGAGCAAACAAGACCTCTTTCTGGCCCTGCTGCAAACAATCGCCCAGAGGCAACTGACTGCCGCTCGCGCGGCTCTCGCCAGCAGCCCTAACCTTGAGAAACAATTGGAGGCTCTCTTTCTGGGATTTGTGCGGCTGGCAATTGAGGATGCTGAAGGCTTTCATGTTTATATGAGCGCTCTCTATGGCGTTAATCCTGCGTTTCAGTCGCAGGCTGTTCTCTTGCTGCGAGAGTATATCGCGCTGTTGGGGGATGTGCTGAACAAAGCAGGCATCTATCGAAATCTCAATCGTGCTGAGCTAGAAGCGTGTGCCCTATGGGTTTTCTCTGCAACCGAATCTCTGGTGCTGGCAGCCCAGGCGCTTGGCTACACTGAAAGTCAACTCGTGGCGCTGGCCCCGACCATCACCACCCTCCTTTTGCATGGATTGCAGGCAAGAAGATAAGCAGATACAATGCACGTTATGAAGGATCAGGCACTGCTTTCCACAAAGGGGTGAACATGACCTGGCAACCGGAGCTTGACGAACTGCATCGGCGCGAGGCGCTAGCCCAGGGCATGGGTGGCCCAGAAAAGGTCGCTAAACACCACGCGCAAGGCCGTCTGACCGTCCGCGAGCGCATCGAAGCGCTGCTGGACCCTGGGACATTCCACGAAACCGGCGCACTTGCTGGCACTGCTGAATACAATGATGGCCGTTTGACTTCCTTCACTCCGGCCAATTTTGTGATGGGTACAGGACGTATCGAAGGGCGTAAAGTTGTGGTGGGCGGTGATGACTTCACGGTACGCGGCGCGGCTGCCGATGCGGCGGTCATGGGCAAGCAAATCTATGCCGAACAACTGGCTAATAGCCTGCGGCTTCCGCTGGTGCGGTTGGTCGATGGTACGGGGGGCGGTGGAAGCGTGAAGATGTTGGAGCAGCACGGCTACACCTATGTACCAGCGAATCCAGGCTGGGATGTGGTTGTAGATAATCTGAGCGTGGTGCCGGTTGTGGCAGCCTGCCTTGGTTCAGTTGCCGGGCTGGGTGCTGCGCGGTTGGTCGCCTCGCATTTCTCGGTGATGGTTGAGGGAACGTCGCAGTTGTTCGTGGCCGGTCCGCCAGTTGTCAAGTTTGGCACAGGTGAAGAACTCTCCAAGGAAGAACTGGGCGGAGCAGAGATTCACCGTTACAGCGGAGCCGTCGACGTAATTGTCTCGACAGAGCAGGAAGCCTTTGCACAAATGCGCCGCTTTCTTTCCTATTTGCCACAAAACGTCTTCGAGCTGCCTCCGGTGAAGTCTTGCAGCGACCCGATAAACAGGCGCGATGAAATGCTGCTCTCGGCCATTCCCACCAACCGGAGGCAGCCTTATCGGATACGGCCCATCCTGGCTGCCATTTTCGATGCCGATTCTGTCTTTGAACTTGCTCGCTATGGCCGGGCGACCGTCACAGCGCTTGCCCGATTGGATGGACACCCGGTTGGGGTTGTAGCCGCTGATCCGTTTTTCGGCGGCGGCGGCCTTACCGCTGAAGGTGCTGACGCGATGACGCGGCTGGTGGACCTCTGCCAGACATTCCACCTGCCCATCGTGACGCTGACCGACCAACCCGGCCTGGCTATTGGGCGCGCTGCCGAGCGACGCGGCACGATCCGCTACGGGGTGCGCGCCATCGCGGCGGTTTATCAGGCGACAGTGCCAGCCGCAGAGATTATCATTCGCCGTGTTTTCGGCGTGGGCGGGGCGGGAATGACCAACCGGCATCGCTTCGTGCAGCGCTATGCCTGGCCTTCGGCGGATTGGGGGTCGCTGCCAGTGGAGGGTGGCATCGAAGCGGCGTACCGGCGGGAACTGGAAGCCAGCGATGATCCAGACGCCCTGCTGGCAGAGATTCGAACGCGGCTAGATGCCGTTCGCTCTCCATTCCGCACTGCGGAGCGGTTCGGCATTGAAGAGATCATTGACCCCAGAGAGACCCGCCCGCTGCTGTGTGAATGGGTCCACGACGCTTACACCCTCCTACCCAGCCAATTGGGGCGACCGTCGCACGGCACCCGACCTTAAAGACAGCGCTGACGGCTGCTGATGCGCCAGGCGCAGCACTCAGCAAAAACTCTACCCAGGAGAGCGAGATGCCCAGAAATGTTGTGAGCGAGGTAACTGGACTGGTGAGCAGGATAGAAAAGCGCATTGGTGACTATGTGAACAAGGGCGATGCCCTGCTGATTCTGGAAGCCATGAAGATGGAACTGCCGCTCGAAGCCCCTGTCGCTGGCACGATCACTGAGATTCGCTGCCAGGAGGGGCAAAACGTGACCGAAGGCGATATTCTTGTGGTTCTCGCTTGATTAGCCCGGTACGCGGCCTGAGAGTGCTGCCCTCGTGGGCAGGCGCATCAAAGCAGGGCAGCCAACCCATTGATCAACCGCTCAACGTGGTGGGGCGCCGTATACGCCTGAACGGAGACGCGCACGAAGCAGCGATCCTGCCAGAAGACTATAGGAACTTCTACCTGATAGCGCTCCCAGAGTTCGCGTTGAAGGTCTTCGGCGGCAGCGCGATCCATGACAGGCAGCGGCACAGCACACATCTGACTCCACCATTCTGCCGTCTCAGGGCATATTTGGTCCAGGCCCGTCAGAGCTGCGATACGCTCGCGAGCGAGAATAGCCAGTTGATGACAGGCCGCCCGGACGCTGGGCCAATTGTGCTGCGTCTGAAACGCAATGGCCGACGGAACGCTTAAATAGGCGGAAGGATCAGCGGTGCCGGTCCAGGCGAAATACTCTTGAAACGGCGAGCCGCGTGGGCGTTCAGTCCGCCACCCCCAACTAACCACCAATGGTTCCAGCAGCGGCTGCCGCTCAGGGCGCGCGTACAGGAAGCCAGCGCCCACCGGCGCCGAGAGCCATTTGTGGCAGTTGCCCGTATAGAAATCGGCCTGCAAGGCATCGAGATGCAGGTCAATCTGGCCGGGGGCATGCGCGCCATCAATCACCGTAAGAATTCCCTCTGAGGCAGCACGGCGACAGATAGCAGCAACAGGGAAGATCAGCGCCGTCGGCGACGTAATGTGACTCACGACGATGACGCGCGTGCGCCCGGTCACGCCCTCCCAGAGCTGTTCAACCAGCCGCTCTGGACTGCTGACGGGAAGTGAGATTGGCTGGACACGGCAATGGGCACCCACCTGTTCACAGATAAAGCGCCAGGTGCGCTCGACAGCGCCATACTCGTGGTTAGTCAGCAATACTTCATCATCGGGCTTGAGATGGAGCGAGCGCGCCACGATATTCATGCCGTGTGTGGCATTGGGTACAAAGACAAGATGATCCGGCTGCGCTCCCAGATACGCAGCCAACGCCTCGCGGGCTTCGCTAAGCAACCCATAGAGGCGACGGCCCAGAAATTCCACCGGCTGAGCAGCCAACTCGCGCTGCCAGCGCTGATAGGTCTCAAAGACCGGTCGCGGGCACGAGCCAAAACTTCCATGATTGAGAAAAGCGATCTCGGGGCGCAGGAGATACTCTCGCCCTGCCGGGGCAATCGGTGTTGTGTCATCCCAGGAGACGAGCGAATCAACATTGATCGTTTCTATGAGTGTGGCCCTCCCTCCAGCGAAAGTAACCACCAAAGATTGGATTTTCCCTACGGTTGAGGACTATTGTACCGCAAGCTATCCAGGGTCCGGCAAACTACGCAGGCTCGAAGCTGCCATGCCGTCCCAGCCCTCCGGCAAACTGCTGCGCACCAGCTATACCCCCGGCCTGCATTGACGCCAGGCCGTGTGCAAACTCGTTTGCCAGCGCCTGCTCCCAGGTGAGATCGAACTGTTCATACGCGGAACGTCGGTCGCCGCGCAAGCACGCCTGTGGAAAACGCGCCAACTCGCTGGCGAGCGCCTCGGCTGCCTGACGCGCTTGCCCATGTGGCACCACGCGATTGACCAATCCCATCGCCAACGCTTCCTCCGCACCGACTGGCCGCCCCGTCAGGATCAAGTCCAGCGCACGGCTCAGCCCAATCAGGCGAGGCAGTCTGATGGTCCCCCCATCAATCAGTGGGACGCCCCAACGACGGCAAAAGACACCAAGCGTGGCATCCTCCTCCATCACCCGCAGATCGCACCACAGCGCCAATTCCAGCCCACCAGCAACGGCATAGCCAGCAATCGCTGCGATTACCGGCTTGTCCAAGAACATGCGACTTGGCCCCATTGGTCCATCTCCGATTGGCTCCAGATGGTTCATATTGCCCCTGGCAATGGCCTTGAGATCAGCTCCAGCGCAGAAGTGTCCATGATCGCCAAACAAGACACCCACTACTGCCTGTGGGTCTGCATCAAAGGCGCGAAAGGCCGCTGCTAACTCTTCAGCGGTCTGGCGGTCGACAGCGTTGCGCACCTCTGGTCGGCTTAGCACTACCGTAGTCACAGGGCCATTGCGCTCAACGGTTACAGTCATAGCGGATTCTTCCCTTCTGTTTCTTATATCGTTAGCTTGCTCGTTATCGGACCCACAAAGATTCCTACCATATGTCGGTGCCCTATTGCTATCTTCTCTCGAATAAGGGCCAGGATTTTTCTACCCCGGCAGCAAATTTCATCTTACCTGCTCGTTTTTTAGGGGCTACTGGTACTCGCTCTCTGTTTTCTTATATGCTACAATACACCGGAAGAGGTAGATGGCTTTTTCTCTTTAGATTCGCCAGTCGGGAAATTGAGGGCTGTTGGCCGCACTCTAGGGAGTGTGGCATGTCAGGATTCATTGCTTGCTAAGAAGCGCAAAGTATGGCAGCCCGTGTATTTCTAACAAGGGGAGAATCCCCCACTCAACAGGGAGTGTCAGTATGAATTTCGCTAAGGGTCTCATCTTCGCCCCAGGTACAGAAGGAAACTCTGGCGAGTTTCTTTTTGCGGATAGCGACAACATATCACGTCAAACGCCACCGCCGATTGCTCAACGGCTGCGCGCTGCCCGTATTGCCTCGCGCATGACCCAACAAGAACTGGCCGAGGGCCTTTACTCAACCAGCTATCTTTCGGCCATCGAGCGTGGTAAGATTACCCCTTCCCTTCAGGCGCTGGGGAAGCTAGCTGAACGGTTAGGGCTACCAATCTCCTACTTCCTCGGTGAAAACGAGGTTGACCAGGAAGCGCTGGAAGAAAGCAGCGCAATGGCAAGCCCCGATTTTGACCCCACCGAAGATGTAAGCAAAGCCGAGGCGCTGCTGCGGCTGAGTGAGGCAGAGGCGTTCATCCGCAAGGACCAGGCAAGTAAGGCTCTGGAAGTGCTTGGTGGCACTGAACAGCCATTAGATGGCCTTTCCCTCATGAAGCGCCCAATCTGGTACTGGCTGGCCGGGTGGGCTTCAGGGCTGCTGGGCCGGAGCGCAGACGCCATTCGCCTGCTAGAACGTGGCATGAACCTGGCGGAGTCGATGCGTCTGCGGGCGCCAGAGGCCCAGAAACTCCCGCTCGCGGAACTGGTTGAGCGGCTGCGATGCTACCTGGGTGTTGCCTATTGTGCAAACGATCAAACAGACCTGGCACTGCATCACCATCTGCTAGGGCTGAAGGCTATCGACAGGAACATTATCACTGATGCCGAACTCAAGATTGTGATCTACAAGGGGCTGGGGCGGGAGCATCTGGTTCAAGGCCACTACCGGGAGGCCATTACCTACTATGAACTTGCGCTGAAACACGCGAAAGACCGTGCAGACAACCGCCAGCAAGGAGCGGCTGCCTGGGGACTGGGATTGAGCTATCAGCAGACAGGTGATCTGGCCCGTGCCAGAGAGAGCTACCAGGAAGCATTGGGAGCGTTAGAACTGCACGGCGACAAGCGCCTGCTGGCGCAAATCCGCTCACTCTTAGGCCAGGTCTATGTCAATCAAGGGGATTACGAGACAGGAGAGCATCATCTGCGCAAGAGTCTGGAAGATGCCAGGCAAGCGCATGATCCAGGCAGTGCCGGTGTCGCTCTGGGAAACCTGGCCGCTCTGCACCTTGCCAGAGGCGAGATGGAGCAAGCTATTCAAACAGCCCAAGAGGGCTTATCGCTCTCACAGCAGGCCAATGATCAGCGGAATGTGGGACATCTTCATTTCACCCTTTCTGGGGTCTATATCGCCACCCACAACAGCCAGGCAGCGGAACACGCGCTCAAGGAGGCTATACGGATTGCCGGGGAAATTGCCGACCACGATCTGCTTATCCAGGCACACCAGCGCTATGGGGACTTTTTGGCCGCTGAAGGACGTTTCCAGGAAGCCTACAGAGAAATCCAGTGGGTGCCTCCTGATCTGCCGGGCGGGCGGAGAATGTGGGAGCGCTGCGGGGCACAAGAGAGCAGCACCACAGCCCAGGGTGCGTGAGGCACAGCGCCATCTGCTCTCTGTGGCGGTTTCTCAACTGGCGTGTATGCCCGCAAGGGGACCAGCGCCGTAGGGAGTATCGGGGCAGATGCGCTGTCATCCCGTCACCGAAGCCAGGTGAGATTTGAAATTGGTGCCATTGGGCGATTTGGGGGTGCCCGAATAGTCCAGAATGAGCGAGAGATCGCCACAGGAGGTGCCCCAGGTATCCCATGTCCAGGCCAGATACCCGCTGTTATGCGCATCCAGCCAATTCAGCACAATGTTCGTGTTGGTTACACTACAGGTGTTGCCGTCTACACTCTCACCAACTTCAGTAGCAATCAGGGGAACGCTGGCTGCCACTGGAGCAATCTGGCTATTATAGCAGGTGGTACTATTGCAGATATTTCCAACCGGATACACATGCCAGGATGCAGCCAGGTTATTCAGGGGATCGCTGGGTTTATAGGTCAGCCAATGCGACAGTGTATTAGAATACTGAAGGCCACCAAGTAAGATTACATTGGGCGCACCAACGGAGCGAATAGCCGTGACTAGCTCCTGCATGCCTGCCACCTGATAGGTAGTACCATGCCCCTTGTTATCATAATAGGTGGTTCCGCTGCAACTGGAAGGGTCTGAGGTTGAGCCATTCTCCCAGCACTGCCAACCGTTGGTGGTATCCCCGTTGGAAGAAGGAAACGGCTCGTTGAAGAGATCAAACAATACGCCGGTATCGCCTTTGAACGTGGTAGCGACCCCTTTCCAGAATGTGACCGAGTGGTCTCTATCTGGCATTGGCGCCTGATTGATCGCTGGCAGAGAACCAGGAGCGGACCAATGAAGTTCGAGTATGGCATAGATACCATACTGGTTGAGGAGCGTGACAAAGTTAACAATCGCCTGCTGGTAGGCAGTACCTGAATAAGCCGCAGGCACTCCATTGATGGCAAGCCAGCAATCTTCGTTCAGCGGGATACGCACGGCATTCACCTTCCAGCTTGCAATAGCTTGAACTGAAGCAGCATTAGAAGGGCCGTCGAAAATCCCCCATCCTTGAATGCAGGCGTACTCAGTTCCCGAACGGTTCACCCCACGCAGGATCACCTGCTGATTCTGACTGTTGAGCAGCTCATTTCCCTGCACATGTACCCCTGAAAATTGCGGTGGCGGGTTAGGCGGCTTTGGTGTTGAGGCAGGTGTTGGTGTCGCAGTCGGTGGATGAGATGATGTTGCTGTTGGCGAGGCGCTTGATTGGGCAGTTCCAGTCGATGACGGCTGCGCTGTGCCTGTAATCGATGAACTGGGTGTTTGGCTTTCAGAGACAACAGGGGTCGCTTTCGCAATGGCAGCTATCGGCGCAAGATTTTGATGTTGAGAGGTCGTCATTGGGATAAGCGATACCAGGGCAGCCAGAAGCAAAGCCACCAGCCCAATCAGAAGTAATCGCCCAAGGCGACTATGCAGGAAATCCTGCCTTTTCTGCTCTTCTTCCATAAAAAAGCCTTCCCTGTTTCCAGCGCACGGACCCACACTTTCTGCCCGCCAGTATCCTGGTCAGGAGAAAGGCTGTCAAGGTGAGATCAGGCCAGAGCGCAGAGGGCAATTATGCGACAAGCCTCTGCTGGAGCAGGCTGTGCTATCTCTTCAACAGGGAAATACAGACAGGCAAGATATAGCAGAAAAGTACTATGAGCTTTAGCCCTTCAATAATCTGATTTGGCACGGAGGTTGCTACTCAGCGGCTGAAATCAGGCGATTAGCCCGCATGTAGCATACATGCTGTATTAAGTGCGGCTCTGCTCATATTCAAGCTATGAGTGCTTATACGATTGCTTGTAGATTATTGCCCTATGTATGCTATAATAGAGCAGTTGAGAACCTTATACCGGGGCCAGCGACGGTACTCGTAATCAGGTAGCAATCAGGAAGGATACCAAACGATGCGCGAAATAATCGTCTTACTTGTAGAGGATAATCCCGACCTCTTAGAGCTTTTATCGGAGGCTCTGCCGACGATGGGACCTTTCCGGGTTATTGGGGCAGTCGATGGAGTAGCTGGCCTGCTCAAATTCGAGGAAATACGCCCCGACTGCGTGGTCGTTGACGTTCGAATGCCAGAACTCAACGGTTATCAGTTTGTGCGCATCCTTCGCGGCGATCCGGCGACCGCTGCAATCCCTCTCATCATTTTGACAGCGCTCACTCAGGATCGAGACCGCTTTGTTGGCCTGGCTTCAGGAGCCGATCTCTTCCTGACCAAGCCAGTAATGCCCTTCGACCTGGCACAAGCTATCCAGCAAGTGATGGCACGCACTGAAGCAGAGCGCTACGCCGCGTATCGCGCTCTGGCAGAGGAAAGCGTAGAACTGGAGGTCCAGAATGGCATCTAAAGCGGCTGCCCTCCTTGATGTCCAAAATGACGCAGACCAGGCCACGCAGGAAGCGCTTTCTACTTCAGAAGACGAAGCCCACATTGCCCAAGAGTTTATACTGATCAGGCGCTTGCGGATCATTTCCGTGATTGCGCGGACATTTGGCGTACTTTTCAGTCTCTTTGTGATCGTGTATGTTGCATTCTTTGCCTGGCAAATCCAGGGTTCTCAGCGAGCGCTCGGATGGTTAGCAGTCAGTGTGCTGATTGGGTGCGACGCTTTGTTTTTTACCGCAGCCTTTGCTGCCGCCAGAAAACATCTGCAAAGGGCAACGATCAGCCTCTTGCTGGCTGTAGATGTCGCCAGTATCTGGTTCCTCTATTTTTGGTCGACCTTGCTAGGGCACAAAGGTGATCCCTTTGCTTTTGTGCAGTTGGTCTCTCTGTCGCTCACAATCATGCTCGCTGGAGTCTTTGGAAATAGCTGGTTGGCCTTTGCTACCACAGTCCTTACAAATGTCGTCACGCTCGTCTTCGGGCTGGCCTACGCTTCCTCTGAGCTTGCGCTTTTCCTCATTACCGGGATTTTACAACAATGGGCAGCAGCCACCATTGCTATTGTGATGGCGTACAGCTATCAGCAGACCTTGCGCGATCTCAGCCAGGCATATATACGCGCACGCCAACTGGATGAACTCAAAGAGCGGTTTATCACCAATGTGAACCACGAATTACGCACGCCAGTGATGACAGTGCTTGGGTACATCGACTATTTGCAGCGAACCTGGCAGGGGCTTTCGGCGGACCATCTGATACGCGGCTTTCAGAAGGCACACGAGGTTGGCGAGCAGTTGATGCGGTTGATTGAGAGCATCCTGGATGTCCGCCGCGTTGACGAAAGCCATGTGGAAAATCCTGAGCCGGTCGCGCTCGAAGCTGTTTGCACTCAAGCATTGCAGCTTGTTGATTCACGCGAGGCACATTTAGAGGGGCGAGCGATCCGCATGGAGATTCCCAAAGGGCTGATGGTCTGGGGGGAGACCACGCGCATCCAACAAGTCTTGACGAACCTGCTCTCCAATGCGGGGAAATATTCGCCGCCTGGGACTCCCATCGAAGTTGCAGCCCGCGTTCTCCCAGGCGGAGCTACCAGGCATAAGCTGGGCCAGAAAGGAGAAAAGACAACGGCAGGTCAGGAGGTGGTAGAGATCACAGTCCGTGATCATGGGTTGGGCATTCCACCTGAACAGCTTCCGCTGCTCTTCAACCGATTTGTGCGGCTGCCGCGCGATCTGGCATCCACTACTCCAGGGAACGGGCTAGGCTTGTATTTGTGCCGCACACTGGTAAGAGCTATGGACGGGCACATCTGGGCAGAAAGTACCGGAGTTGCAGGGGAAGGCTCCACTTTCCATATCCATCTTCCGCGCTATCAACCTGAGACCGAGCGAGGGCATTTCGCTGCCGCATTTCCTGGATAAGTTTCAACGGTTTGGGAAGGAGAACCCTCAATGGCCGCAATCTTATCGCATTTGCGTGCCCTGGAATGCCCGTTCGCCAAGGTACAACACCCCCAGGCGGAGGCTTTACAGGTGTATGGCCGAACCTGGGCACAGCGCGTGGGCCTTGTCCGCACAGCAACCGAGCTTGAACGTTTTGATGCTGCCTTCTATTGGCGCTTGATTGCGGAGGCTTATCCAACTGCTCCTTGGGACATCTTAACCATCGCGCACGATTGGAGCTGTTGGGGCTTTTATTTGGATGACTTCGATGACGCCAGCACAGCAGCCACGCAGCCAGCGGCTCTGCGTCAGTTGTTTGCACAGATTTTGGCAACGCTGCGCGACGCGCCGCTTCCTGATGACCCTCCGCTCTTCTTGTACGTGCTGAAGGATATCTGGCAGCGGATGCGCCTGCATAGCTCGGACGAATGGCGCAGTCGGTTCATCCGCACATTGGCCGAGAGCCTTTCGGCATATCAATGGGAGGCAGAGAATAGGATCAACCATCGTGTCCCATCGGTGGTGGAGTACATGGACTATCGTAGGAAAACTGGGGGCTGGAGAACGCTGGTTCTCCTGGTTGATCTTGCTCTCGGACAAACCCTGCCTGAGCGAATCTACAGCAACCCTGCCCTCCAGTATCGGCTGGATACAGCAAATAACATCATCTGCTGGGCCAATGACCTTTTCTCTTTTGAGAAGGAATATGCCATTGGTGACATACACAATCTGGTCTGTGTAACCCAGGCCAACCATCATTGCACCATCGATGCCGCTACCCAGATGATCGTGGGTTGGCATAACCAGCAAGTACATCTTTGGCAACATCTGATGAAACAAAAGCCACACTGGAGTTGGAGGCCGCGAGAGTCGCGTCATGTTCAGGCGTATCTTGCATTCAGCGAGCACTATATGTACGCCAACCATATTTGGTCACAAACGTCGGGGCGCTATCATGATAGCAATACAAGCTTACAATTCAGAAGGAAGGCAGGGACAGCATGATGGGCAGGCGCCCGCTTCCAACGGTCGTAGTAGCTGATCCAGACCCGCTCTATCAGCACCATATCGCTTCCCTCCTTCAGAGGGATTTTCGATGTATCGTGACAGGTTCGCTCCGCGAGACTTATGAGGTAATTCGGCGCGAGCGTCCTGCCTTGCTTATCCTGGAGCCATTTCAGCCTGACGGCGACGGGATTGCTTTCATTCAGTACGTACACGCCGATCCGATCTTGAAGGGGATTCTCGTTGCCTGCATCGCCAGGCAAGCCTCGCTCATGGATAAGATACGCGCGTTTCGGGCGGGCGCAGATGATTATCTTGTGAAACCGCTGCCAACAACTACTTTCTCCGGGCAGATGGTGCTGCTTCGGCGCACCGGGCATCTGGCTCGCATCTCCGCCGCACGGTGAACATAGCCCCTACTCAGGGAAAGAATCCCTGTTATCGATGGAGGATTATCGATCATTCCATTGGAGCGGGGCGCCAGTGCTGGCGCCCCGCGGCTTCCTGGAAACTGCCTGCCCCTGACCTATCAGATGCTCACAGAGAGGCGCTTGCTGCCGAACACCTGCTGGACCATCCAGCAGGGCGATAGGATAATCGGCTGGCAGGCGCTTCCAGGCAATTACCAGCATGGAGGCAACGGAAGAGAGCAAGCGGGATGAGATTGGGGAGAAGCAGCATGCGCCGCCGCTGTGGTCCCCGCCCCGAACGCCACCCCTGCCATGAGAGCAAAGAGCAGCACCACACCAGCAGCCAGCTTGATTACTTGACGCCTGATCATAATGAGGGGTCCTTTCTGTGTAGATGAAGGCCGAGACACCTGCAAGACTTCTGGGTTCTCTATACTTCAAGCATATCTACACAGCGCCTGAAAAACACCTACATTGCTGTGTAGAGACATATGTTCGAAATACACGGCTGGAGAGACACTCCCAAAGATGGCAGAGATGTCAAAAATGTGCGTCTATACTCTCTGCTGTGAATGTAACCAGCATATTGCATGTGAGGGAGGCTGTTTATGCACTCTGGGTTCATCATCCCAGGCGGCGAGGTTCATGTCATTCAGGCAAGGGCCACCAAGTATCGGCAGGCAGCAGTACACCTGCTGATTCTGTTGCAGCACGCCACGAAAGACCGCGCCAGATAGTGATGTTTCTCTTGGGATCGATTGTTGGAAGTCTGACCATCATGACCTGTGATACAGACTCCGCACATTGAACAAACGGTGGCATCTCCCCACTAGCAGAAAGAGAGCTGTCTATGGCAAAGTACGTACTCGCTTTGGACCAGGGTACGACCAGTTCGCGGGCAATCATCTTCGATCATGGAGGGGAAATCGTCAGCACAGCGCAGCAAGAGTTCCCCCAGATTTATCCCGCGCCGGGTCTGGTTGAGCATGACCCGGAGGCTATCTGGTCAAGCCAGTTGGCGGTTGCCCAGGAAGCCTTGAAGAAGGCAGGCGCGGCTGCGGCAGAGGTGGCCGCCATTGGGATCACTAACCAGCGGGAAACCACCGTCGTCTGGGAGAAAGCAACCGGAAAACCCGTTTTCAACGCGATTGTCTGGCAAAGCCGTCTCACAGCGCCCATTTGCGACGCATTGAAGGCGAAAGGATTTGACAAAGAAATTCGCGCGCGCACTGGCCTGGTGACAGATGCTTATTTCTCTGGAACGAAGGTCAAGTGGATTCTTGATAATGTCCCCGGCGTGCGCGAAAAGGCCGAACGTGGCGAAGTTCTCTTTGGCAATGTCGACACCTTTCTCATCTGGCGTCTGACCAAGGGGCGCGTCCATGTGACCGATCATTCCAATGCTTCACGAACGCTGATGTTTAACATCTATACCAGCGATTGGGATGATGTCATTCTCAAAGAATTAGGCGTCCCACGGGCGATGCTGCCCAGCGTGATGCCCTCCAGCAGCGTCTATGGGGAGACCGACCCGGCGTTTTTTGGAGGGCCGATCCAGATTGCTGGCGACGCTGGCGATCAGCAAGCTGCGACCTTCGGCCAGGCGTGTTTTGAAGTGGGCATGGCGAAGAACACCTATGGTACTGGCTGCTTTATGCTCATGAACACCGGCAGCAAGGGTGTCCCATCACAAAATGGACTGCTGACGACGATTGGCTGGGGAATGGGCGACCCGGCCAGGGCACAGATCACCTACGCATTGGAAGGCAGCATCTTTGTAACTGGCGCCGCCGTGCAGTGGCTGCGCGACGGGTTGGGCATCATCAAAAGCAGTGGTGATGTCGAGGCTCTGGCCGCATCGGTCCCCGATAATGGTGGTGTGTATCTGGTGCCAGCATTTGTGGGTCTGGGCGCACCTTATTGGGACTCCTATGCGCGCGGCGTGATCATCGGCCTGACGCGCGGGGCTACTGCCGCTCATATCGCTCGCGCAACGCTGGAATCGATGGCTTATCAGACCCGCGATGTGCTGGAGGCCATGAGTGCCGACAGCGGCATCCACTTGAAAGCGCTGCGCGTCGATGGTGGAGCGGTTGCAGATAATCTCCTGATGCAATTCCAGGCAGACATCCTCGGCGTGCCGGTGCAGCGTCCGAAAGTTGCCGAGACCACAGCACTGGGCGCGGCCTATCTTGCCGGTATCGCGGCGGGCTTCTGGAGCGGCCCACAAGAGGTTACCGAACGCTGGGCAGTTGATCGCACCTTTGAGCCAAAGATGAGCGTCGATCAGCGCGACACACTCTACGCAGGGTGGAAGCGGGCCGTTGAGCGCTCTTTGAAGTGGGAGCAGGCATAGCGTAAACTGTCCAGAGAAAGCTCTCCGCTGCCTCCTCTAGACGTACAAGTGGCTCAAGGTGCTGGGGGCCTTTGTAGCCGCCCCATCCTGTATGCTGTCTATCAGGGGGCGCCTGTTAACGTGCCAGGCGAGGCAGCGCTCACAATTTTGATTGTGGTTTATCGGGGCTTCTTTCGGCCTTGTGATTGATCCTGGCTTGGAAAGCAAAACGCGGAATGGCTGTTGATGGCGAATCCCGGCTTGGAGGCACAAAAGGAGAGAAGAGCAAACAGTTGACAAAGCGGCCAGTTCAAGGTATGATCTATTCAATCGGTTGAATAAATTTCTTCTTATTCAGACAGGCATGTGAGCAAACCAACCACTCTTGATGAGCGCCGGGCAGAGATTCTTGCAGCAGCCGTGCGCGTGCTAGCACACGATGGCCTTGCTAGGACGACCACCAGAAAGATTGCAAAGGAAGCTGGCGTCAATCAGGCGATGCTGCGCTACTACTTCGGTAGTAAGGATGATTTGCTGTTTGCTGTGTTGCAGGAAATGATGCGCCAGACCAGAGAGCTTGTGCGCGGGATTGCATCCACCAGCAGCAGCATCCGGGAGGCGATTGCCGAAAGCATTAAGGCGTTCTGGGCGCATGTCGAGTCGGCTCCCGAACTGCAAATCATGCAATATGAGCTAACGCTCTACGCGCTGCGCCACAAGGATTCGGCTTGGCTTGCCAGGCAGCAGTACGATGGATACTGCTCTGTTGTGGAAACCTTATTTGAGGAAGCCTACGCTGCCGTTGGACAGACGTGTGCTCTGCCTTTTGCCGATATGGCCCGCTTCGTTGTTGGCGGATTGGATGGGCTGATCCTGCAATTCATCAGTGACCGAGATTCCGAGCGAACACGGCGCAGTGTTGATCATCTCATTCAAGCAGTGATTGCGTTGGCAGAAGGCGTGTCCTCCACCTGATGCCAGCCCTTCTGTTAATAGCTCTGATTTTCGCGGCTCTCGTTACCCGTCGCAGACGCGCTCCACGCGCAGCGGAGCAAAAGAGGCAGGAGAGAAGCAGATATGCAAACCCAGAAGCAGGAAAGTCGACAGGAGCAGCGCTACGCTGAGAGTGCCATAGCCAGCGCATTTCCAGCCACCTTAGCAACTTCTGTTTCCCAACAAGAGCCTGACTACGCTTACTACAAACAGGTGTTTCGTGGGCGAGCCATGCCGTTTGCCTATCTTGATCTGGACCTTCTCGACCAGAACATCCGGCAGATCGCTGCGCGCGCTGCTGGAAAGCGCGTGCGCCTGGCTTCCAAGTCGCTGCGGAGCGTGGCCGTTCTTCGCCGTATTCTGGCTGCTGATCCCTGCTTCCAGGGCATCATGTGCTATACGGCGCAGGAGGCCGCCTATCTGGCGAAGCAGGGATTTGATGACCTGTTAATCGGCTATCCTTGCTGGCACGAACAGGATATTGCCGCAGTGGCCCAGGCAACAGCAGCGGGTGGACAAATTACCTTGATGATCGATAGCGTGGCGCATGTTGAGCAAGCTGAGCGGGTCGCGGCGCGTTATGGCGTGCGCCTACCCTTGTGTCTTGATCTTGATATGGCGCTGTCGGTGCCTGGCCTGCATTTTGGCACCTGGCGCTCTCCCGTCCGCACGCCTGAGCAGGCACGCCCGATCATTGAACGCATTCAGGCTTCCAGGCAGGTCTGGCTGGATGGCATCATGGGCTATGAAGCGCAGATCGCTGGAGTTGGCGACCATTACCCCGGCAGTGCCCTCAAGAATACGCTGGTGCGCTATCTCAAGCGCCGCTCGGTGCGGGAAGTGGCTGAGCGGCGCGCTGCGATTATTGAGCTTATCAACAGCTACCAACTCTCGCTGCGCTTCGTGAACGGCGGCGGGACTGGCAGCATTGCCATCACTCGCCTGGAGCCTGGCGTGACGGAGATTACGGTTGGCTCTGGCTTCTACTCGCCCGCGCTCTTTGATAACTACCGTGATTTTCGCTATCTGCCTGCCGCTGGCTATGCTATCGAGATTGTACGGCGACCGGCTCCAAATATCTATACCTGCCTGGGCGGAGGCTATGTGGCTTCTGGCGCGGCTGGCCGCGATAAGCTCCCGCTGCCCTATCTTCCGGCTGGCGCCCGGCTCAGTGCCCTGGAGGGGGCCGGTGAGGTGCAGACGCCCATCCATTATGATGGCCCGGAGCAACTGGGCGTTGGCGATCCCATCTTTTTACGCCACAGCAAAGCCGGCGAACTCTGCGAGCGCTTCACGCATCTACTGCTCGTCTCAAAGGGTGCCGTCGTGGACGAGGTGACGACCTATCGAGGCGACGGTCAATGCTTCATCTAATCCCATATGCGAAGAGGAGGGGCAAAGACCTATGAGTACCGGGCAGGCAACGCGCTGGCAAAACTGGTCTGGCTCCGTGCAGGGGAGGCCGCGCCAGGTCGCCAGGCCGCGCAGCATTGAGGAGCTTGCCAGCGTGGTGGGGAGCCTGGGCCGCGAAGGGCGCCATATGCGCGTGGTTGGCTCTGGTCATTCGTTCACTCCACTGGTGCAGACCGATGATGTCCTGATCTCTCTAGATGCGCTGCAAGGCATCGAGTCGGTTGACGCCGAAGGTCAGAAGGTTACGGTGCTGGGCGGCACCAAACTCAAAAAGCTGGGCGATGCGCTGCTCCAACAGGGGCTGGCACAGGAGAACCTGGGCGACATTGATGTGCAGAGCATCGCGGGCGCGATCAGCACCGGCACGCATGGCACCGGCATTCGCTTCGGCTCGCTTTCGACGCAGGTAGTGGGCTTGACGCTGGTGACAGCCGCTGGCGAACTACTGGAATGCTCGGCAGAGCGCAACCTTGACATCTTCAAAGCGGCGCAAGTATCAATGGGAGCGCTCGGCGTGATTGCCAGGGTAACGCTGCGCGTGGTGCCTGCCAAACGGCTGCGGTTTCGGAGCCATCGGGAGCGACTGGCAAACTGCATTACCAACCTGGAGCAGTATCAGCAGGAGAACAGCCATTTTGAGTTCTTCTGGCTTCCCTATACTGAGTGGGTGCAGGCGAAATTCCTGAATGAAACTGACGCGCCTGCCACCGGCAGCAACCTCTGGGGCACATTCAATAAGGTGGTGCTGGAGAACGGTGTCTATTGGGTGCTTTCTGAGTGCTGTCGGTTGGTTCCGCGCCTTTGCAAACCCATCAGCAAGTTTTCGGCCCAGGCCATTGCATCCGTTGACGAGGTGGACTATAGCCATCGACTCTTCGCTACGCCCCGCCTGGTGCGCTTTCAGGAGATGGAATACAACATTCCACGCGAGCATTTCCGCACTGTGATTGCCGAGATTCAGGCGTGCATTGAACAGCATCAGTTTGCTGTGCATTTTCCAGTGGAGTGCCGCTTCGTTCACAGCGATGACATCTGGCTCAGCCCGGCGTATCAACGCGAGTCGGCCTATGTTGCGGTGCATATGTATCGAGGCATGCCCTATCAGTCGTATTTCCAGCATATGGAGGAAATTTTCAAGCGCTATCAGGGCCGCCCGCATTGGGGCAAAATGCACACGCAAACTGCCGAAAGCCTGGCATCTCTCTATCCTCGCTGGCACGATTTCCGGCGCATCAGGGCTGCGCTCGATCCCCAAGGAATTTTTTTGAATGATTATCTGCGCGGTCTGTTCGCCGCTGACGAGCCAATACCGCCTGCTGACGCTGCGGCGTCTGCTCCAGCAGGGACACTGCTGTAACTGATATTGACGATAGCAAGCCCCTTCCAACCTGAGCAGCCAATCGAAATCAGAACATTCTGTGAATGAAGGAGCGCCCCTATGAGTGATACGGTCTCTCCTCTGCCCGAACTCTCATCTTCGCTTCCTACGCTGCGGCGCGGCGCGCTGGGTCTGCGCCATGCGGTGGTCATCTCGGTTGCAGTGATGTCGCCGGCGGCTTCGATCTTCTTCAACACTATCCCGCAAGCTGGCTATGTCGGCGCGGCCATCCCGCTCTGTTATGTGATTGGCTTTATCGTGGCGCTGCTGATGGCAAATCAATACAGCGAGATGTCGCGCGAGCTTCCCTCCAGTGGTTCGGCATATACCTTTGTAGTTGAGGGGCTTGGCCCACGCTGGGGGTTTCTGGTCGGCTGGATTGGACTCATCGCTATCGCATTGGGCGTGCCTTACTCCTTCGTCCTGATGAGCGCAAACTTGCAGACGCTGGTGCAGCGCTGGTTTGGGATCAATCTACATTGGAGCTTCTGGTTTGTCGTCGCCATCGGGATCGTTTTCGCCATTTGCTATATCGGCATCCGCCAATCTTTGAGCGTTGATCTGACGTTGTTGACTTTTGAGATGGGAGTGTGCCTGGTTCTGGCACTGATTGTTCTTTTTCACGCTGGGAGTCAGGGCGGCCTCAGCGCTCAGCCATTTACGCTGAATCAGCTTCCTCAGAACAGCAACCTCACAGCGGGAATTATCCTGGCCGTTCTTAGTTTTATTGGCTTCGAGACGGCGGCAACATTGGGCGAGGAAACGCGCAATCCACATCGCAATATTCCGCGAGCGGTGTTCGGGTCCATGCTGGTTGTGGGGCTGTTCTATGTGCTAATGGCCTATGTGGCAACAGTTGGCTATGGGATCGACAAGATGGCAACCGGCTACGCCAACGATAATGCGCCGTTCGATACGATTAGCCGCGCGCTGAGTGGCAATACCCTCACGGTCCTGATTGACCTTGCCGGGGTTCTCTCTTTCTTTGGAGCCGCGCTGGCAATCATCAACGGCGGCGCGCGCATTATCTACACCGTTGGGCGCGATGGCCTTTTCCCGCGCTGGACAACGCGGCTGCACGCCAGACGCCAGACGCCAACAGCGGCGATCAGCGCGCTGTGCGTCTTTGGCCTGGCGAGCGGTATCGCGCTCGGCGCTGCATTGGAGCCAATCAACGCTTTTGCTTTTCTGGGAGTGCTGGATGCGCTGTTTATTCTGCTGATTTATCTTCTGGTCAATATTGCCTGTTTCAGATTTTTCCGACGAAAACGGCCAGCACGTTTCAAGCTGGTGCGTCATGGCATCTTCCCGGCGCTCAGCACGCTCTTCATTGGCGCTATTTTCCTGGCGCTGTTCGCTTCGCCAGGGGACTTTCCTCTCAGTATCGTTCCTGCTATCGTTGGCGGCTGGGTGCTGATAGGCGGGGGCATTCTGTTCTTCATGCGAGACAAGATGACGCTGCCGTCTCCGGTCTCCGCTGAAAAACAAGAGGCGCGTGTTACCGAGCCACACTAGCAGCTATCGATAGACCACTCAGCAAAATGCTTCCCGCATTTTTGGCTCTTGACAAGTGTTACCTCTGCCTTTATAGTAGCCGAAACCGATTACGGTATCGGTTTTGCAAGCTGCCTTAAATCGTCTCCAAGCAGCGATCATTGCAAGCAGCATCTGTGGCGACTGCCATGCAGGCAGCATGGCGCCGATAGTTTGCTGGTTTGCTCTATCGGCTTGGGGACAGTGCAAACACAGTCTACTCGTCTGACAGAAGGAAAGGAAGTCCGGTGAAGATTCTGATCGCGCGGCAAACCCTCTACGCACTGCTTAGCGCGTCGCTGCTGGTGATTAGCGTGGCGTGCGCGGGAACCTCTGCATCTCCCAAGGCTGCCGCTCAGGTTGCCATCGATATGCAGGCATCCTTGGGAGAGATTCCTCAAACCGCTTTTGGCCTTAATACCGCTGTTTGGGATAGCAACCTCCTTGATCCAGCCCTTCCATCCCTGCTTCGCCAGGCAGGAACTACTGTCCTGCGCTATCCCGGAGGGTCCACTGCCGATGTCTATCATTGGCAAACAAATTCGCTGACATCGGGGCAGCAAGGATATGTTGATCCGCACAATACGTTTGATGCCTTCATGAGCATAGTGCAAAAGACCGGCACACAGGCGATGCTGACCGTCAATTACGGTTCCAACGCGGCGGGCACCGATGGCGGCGACCCCCAGGAAGCGGCAGATTGGGTGAAGTATGCCAATATCACCAAACATTACCATGTCCAGTATTGGGAGATTGGCAACGAGGTCTATGGGAATGGCTCCTATGGCTCCCAATGGGAGGTAGACCTGCATAAAGAGAAAGGTCCAGTGGCTTACGCCAACAATGCGCTCACTTTTATCCGGGCGATGAAAGCTGTCGACCCCTCGATCCAGATCGGGGTAGTGCTGATCCCGTTGGGCATCTGGCCCTATGGTATTGGCCCGGATTGGAATAGCAACGTGCTTTCTATCGCCTGCCAGGCGCTTGATTTCGTGGACATCCACTGGTATCCGCAGGAACCGGGTAAAGAATCGGACGCGGGCCTCCTGAGCAGCCCTACGAAGATTGCAGGCGTCATCTCGAACCTGCGCGACAGCATCAAGGCGCACTGTGGTACGCGGGCCAGCCAGATCAAGATCATGCTGACCGAAACCAACTCCGTCTCCTATAATCCAGGCAAACAGACTGTCAGCCCAACCAATGCCCTTTTCCTGGCCGATAATTACATGAACTGGCTGGAAAATGGCGTTGCCAACGTCGATTGGTGGGATATTCACAACAGTATCACTACCGGCCAGAACAACAGCCCAGCGCTGTATGGTGATGCTCGATATGGAGATTACGGTATACTATCGAGCGGCGAATCAAGCGCAGGCATGAAGGAACCGCCAATGGAAACGCCGTTCCCGGCGTACTATGGCCTGCAAATGCTCAACAAACTTGCAGGGTCTGGTGGAGAGATGATCCACGTCTCATCAAATCAGAACTTGCTGGCGGTGCATGCTGTCAGGCAGAACGGGAATCGCCTCGCGCTCCTCTTGATTAACAAAGACCCCAGCCGAAACTTTAGCGTTACCTTCTCACTGAAGGGATATACGCCTGCCTCAAGCGCGACGATTTACTTTTATGGGAAGAGCAGCCCCACGCTCTTGGAAACGCAAGACCCGGCGTTTAAAGACACGCTTTCGGAAGATATTCCGCCATATTCACTCCTCACGATTGTTGCAGCGCTTCAACCGGCAACAAAATAAACCGCCCGGCTTTCCGGCACAGCCAGCGCCCCGGTGGGACTGGTTGCTCATCCAGGGAGTCCTGTAGTACACTACGACTGAGGCTCCCTGGATTCCGTCGAGCCAGCACCACATCCTTATCTCCCTATCTTCCCGGAGGGCGCCGGGAGCAGCTATGAGCGCCAGAGGAGTTTTGCTATGTCTATCTCCAGCGACCGCGACTCCGCTCTCTCTCCTGAATCAGCTACTGGCAAGTCTCATGTTCGCGTGGCGATTGTGGGTACCGGGTTCTCCGGGCTTGGGCTGGCGATTCGGCTCAAGCAGCGTGGGATGAATGACTTTGTGCTGCTGGAGCGCGCTGGAGACGTTGGTGGAACCTGGCGCGACAACACGTATCCAGGCTGCGCGTGCGATGTGCCTTCTCATCTGTATTCATTTTCTTTCGCACCCAACCCTGCCTGGACCCGCACGTTTTCACCCCAGCAAGAGATTCTGGACTATCTGCGCGGCTGTGCCAAACGCTTTGGCATTACCCCCTCTATTCGCTGGAATGATGAAGTACGCGCGGCGGTCTGGAATGAACACGAGCGGCAATGGCACCTAACAACAACCAGGGGGCATCTCACCGCGCAGTTTCTCGCGCTGGGCAATGGCCCGCTCAGCGAGCCGACGATACCAGCTATCCCAGGGCTTGATAGTTTCAAGGGGGCGCTCTTTCACTCGGCCCGCTGGGATCATCAGCATGACCTGACCGGGGAGCGTGCAGCAGTTATCGGAACAGGGGCATCAGCCATCCAGTTTGTCCCCCACATTCAGCCGCAGGTCAGCCACCTGATGTTGTTCCAGCGCACCCCGCCCTGGATTTTGCCGCGCCTTGATCGTCAAATCTCTGCGAGGAAGCGTGCCCTGTTTCGGGCGCTGCCGCTTGCCCAACGCCTCGCTCGCAGCATCATCTATCTGCAACGCGAACTGCTGGTGCCCGGCTTCGTCCATCAGTCCAGCCTGATGCAGCGAGGTGAGCGGCTGGCGCTGCGTCACCTGGAGGCGCAGGTGGCGGACCCCATCCTGCGGGAGAAGTTGACGCCGCACTATAGGATGGGCTGCAAGCGTATCCTGCTTTCGGATGACTTCTATCCCGCGATCACTCAGAGCAATGTCGAACTGGTGACTGACCGCATCCGAGAGATACGGACTACAAGCATCCTGACTGAAGATGGGACGGAACGCGCCTGTGACACCATCATTCTGGCGACCGGCTTTCATGCCACTGATATGCCTCTGGCCCATTGTATCTATGGCCGAGATGGGCAGACGCTCGCCGCTGCCTGGCGCGATGGGCCGCGTGCCTATCTGGGGACGACGGTGGCCGGGTTTCCAAACATGTTTATACTCATCGGCCCTAACACGGGCCTGGGCCACAGCTCGATGATTTTCATGATTGAGTCCCAGCTTGCCTATATCCTCGATTGCCTGCGCTTGATGACGCGCCGGGGTATGTCAGTTCTTGAAGTACGACCCGAAGCGCAAGAATCTTTTAACGCAGAAATGCAGCGCCGGATGCGCGGCACCATCTGGGCCTCCGGGTGTACAAGCTGGTATCTGGATGTTGGTGGCTATAATTCGAGCCTCTGGCCCGGTTTCACCTGGGAATATCGCAGAAGAACTCGCCGCTTCGATCTCGCCAATTATCGCCTGGTGCCGCAAACAGTTGCCTTACCTGCATGACAAAGTCGGCTATACTGATGAGCAGCTTTCAGGCATCGCTGTCACCTGGGGCCTCTTCATGTCTGGTGCTGGCACGCTGAAGACTCAGACGCAGAGCTTCAGCATGCTGAGGGTTGGCCGAATGGACGAAGGCAATCAATCCAGACAGATACGCCCGGAAGTTTCTCCGCCCCTGCCGGTTTTGCGCCTCTAGCCCCTGTGTGCGCGCATTGTGCAAGATGGCACGCAGCCGACGACGCAGCATTCGGGGCGTTGCAAGCTGCTTGTTAACTACCAGGCCGGTAACTATCTGCCTGGTATTGGAACGAGCAATACGAGTTTTGGCGTTGTTCAACACAAAACGCTCGTCCGCAATAATTCGCCGGGCGCTGGCGAGTATCTGCGAGGCCGCTTCGCTCTTGTCGCCTGAAAAAGTAAGATCGTCGGCATAGCGCGTATAGGTAAAGCCGTATTTGGCGGCCAGCCCGCTTAATCGTTGATCTAGACGCCAGGCCACCAGATTTGCCAGGCCGGGGCTGGTGGGCGCGCCCTGCACCAGATGGCGTGGGCCGATGCTGATATAATAGCGCGTCTCGTCACGACCAAATGGTTCGCGCTCGTATTCTGTGCAGAGCAGCGCCAGCGTTGATGCGACAGAAAATGAATAGCCCAACGAAAGAAACAGGCCGCGCACGCGCGGGAAGGTGATGCTGGGGAAAAAATCTTTCAGATCGAGCTTCAGGATCACCTGCTTGCCGACATGGGGCCGGGCGTTGGTCACAATTGAATGCCCCCGCACAAAGCCGTGCGCCGCAGGAGCCGTCGGCACTTTTGCCACCAGGCCATCCAGCACTTTGCGCTGCAAGGCTTTCAGTTCGCGCTTGGGCGCCAGAATTACGCGCTCGCCGCCGCTGCGCTTGGGGATCAGGTAGCGTACATAATGCCAGGTTGTTTCCGCAGGCCGGTCATGGGTAAACCAGCGCAGGCGCGAAAGGGGAATGCCCAGCCAATCGGCAAGCTCAGCCTCGGTGCCTAAGACCGGCAAGCTAAACCGCTGAAGCTTAGCAACATCAAGGGGAGCGGTAAGATGCTCCACTGATACTCCCCAAAGTTCTTCGCCAAAAGAGGTACGGCCTCGCTTTTTGCGCTCTTGCCTCTGCTGCTCGCGTGCCTGACGCCGCTCTTCTCGTTCGCGCAGCCAGCGCGCCCATAGCTCCTCGCGGTTAATTCTCAACATGGGGAGAACCTTCCTTGATCTGGTAGGCAGAAATGCAGCCCGATTACTTTCAAGCGATGGAGCGGATCCCCACGTTGTACGACTGTGGGGAACCTGCGAAGGGGTGTTCGGGCTAGTGACCCACTGTGGCGTAACGCCGCAGTATCTTGGCTAACCGGGCTGCACCCTGCTGCTAGTATATCAATCTTTTTGCGTAAAGGGAAAACGGAAATTCTTTCATCGTTAGCGCAAAAATTCGTACCAAGCTCTATCAGGAGATGTGCTGTTCTTCTGCCCCTGCTGGGAACGGTTGCTGAGCGGTAGATGCCTCAAGAGCTAGCCGGGCCGCCAGGATGTGCGTACATGGGCCACGCGACATCAGGTTATTTTCAAAGAATGGGCAGCCGCAGCGCCCAAAGCGCACCCGCCCGGTCTCGTCCACTGCCACTGTCACTTCGTAGACGTTATCATCGTTGATTGCAGCCTCGGCGCGCGTCTCCTTTCGGCCTTTGCGAGCCGGATCGGGCAGCAGAACCTGCTTGAGCGCTACCTGTCCGGCATCAAAAAGCTGCTGAGCGGCGGCGAGGCGTGGGTCCGGCGCAAACAGCGCGTCCACGTCAAGCGGTTCGGCAAACAATTCGCGCAGCCGATACTGGCGTGTTGTCGGGTCGAACATCGCGCGCCCGCCCCGGCACAGGTGAAAGAGCGCCTCTTCGACATCTTTCTTCGGCCAACCCATATTCGCGGCAACCTCCGCAAGCGGCGCGGCGAGGTGTTCGCGCAGATAAGCGTAGACCCTGGCAACACGTTGGGCATCGGGCGCGGCACGCGGCGCCAGCAGATCAAAGGCGCTGTCTTTGGACCAGTCGTTTTTTGTCCAGCCAGAGAAAACCAGCGTAAACTGATATGGCCCACAGGAGCAGATGTAGAAATGTGGCAAGCCCCGGCCAAGCACACCCACCAGCACACGATCAGCATACGGCAGCACGCCCTGCAAGAGTTCCAGTCGTTTGCGCCCCCAAAGGCGTACTGTGCGCTCGTAGCCGCTGTAGCGCGTGCCCCGCAGGGTGAAGCGCTGCTCCCAGGGTTCCAGCAAGATGTTGATTGGCTCATTGGGTCGAAACTCGTAGCGCATGCCGTGCGGCAGTGTGGGCGGCTTATGCTCTTGTAAGAAGGCGATAGTGGTCAACAGATCAACCGGGCGTGCCTCAAAGGTGAAAGGGTGCATGACCAGCGCGCTCTGCACCTGCAAGAAGCCTTTGAGCCAGCTTTCAGGGAGATCAACTTTGCGCTCAAAATGGCTTTGTGTGCCCGCGCCGCCGCTTGTCGTGACGCCGAAGCCTCCCGCGCCAACGCGAAATTCGGTTCGGCGCGAACTGCGCAGCTTTTGCATGGCATCGCGCAGTTCCCAGGTGAAGTCAATATTGGTCGTACCGTAATTGATCTCGCCTTCCGGCTCAAAGGCCGTGAGAGGAACCGAGAGCCGCGCATAAGTGGATTGATCGTTGCTGAACGCTTCAAAGAAGATTTGATCGTGATGTACCGTAATCACCGGGTCCAGCATCCAGCGCCAGATGTCCTCATCCAGCCAACGCATATCGCTGACGATGCACCGATGCAGAGCCAGCATCAGTTGCCGCAGCAGCAGCGGTTCTTTGACTCGCCCGCGAAACGCCACCGGGGAGCGCCGCAGATTGGCGGCTATATCAAGCGCCGCGCTTTCGGCGGTTGTGACCAGGCTGGTGCGGTGGTCATAGGCCAGCGCAACTTCCATACCATCTCTCCTCTCCATTAAGTTGTCTGCTGTGCTGCTTGCGCGTGCCGCAAACGGACGAAGGCAACCATTACACGCTCGTCAATAGCGCGCTTTCCCTGAAAGTAGAGTGCTTCTTCAAGCAGCGGTACAATCTGCCCGGCATAGGCAGCGCTCTGGCGAGCAGCCTGTTCCAGACAGCACAGCGCCTGCCGCTTTGTATTTCGTTTTGCCCGGCCCAGCAGCAGCGCCCGCAGCAGGGGCAGATTCTCGATGACACGCTCGGCGGCATCGGCCCCACCCTCGGCCAGTATATCCAGGCCAATAATCTGGACATAAATATTAGGCGACTCCAGCAGTTCGCGGATGCCACTGGCTGAACGTCGCCAGGCGTCACGATGCTGATGGAACAGATAGGCAAAAGCCGGGTTATACTCGACATTGCGCGCAAATGACCAGACCTCGAAGGCATCAAACCGGCTTAGAATATTGGCGGCATGTTGGACGTACATTGCAGGAGATGTGGCATAAAGACGGTCAAAGCGGTCGGTAAGCATCTTCCCCAGGATTTCCACACGCTTTTGTGTGCCTGGATCGGGTTTCAACCAACGCTGCATATGTGCTGAAGGGAACGCTCGATAGATCAGTCCCGCCAACCGGCGTAACCCCCAGAAGGAGAGGAAATCCAGCAGTTCCGCATCCCCAATACGTTCAGCTTCTTGAAAGAGCGAATCATCGGGTTCAAACAGAAAATGCTCCAGAAAAGGACGGAAGAGGTCCGGGTTGCGCCGATAGAACGCGAGGGCCACATCTTGTTCCAGCCTCCACCCGTGCCAGCGCTGGGTCATGGGCGGGGTTCTTCGCTGTAGCTCCAGTAACAAGTCAATATCCGACAGCGGGAGTTTAAGTAGCTCACGCAGCGCGTCATTCCACTTTGTGGAATTGCCAGCTTTGAAGAAGATACGCCAGTAGAGGTTTTCATCGCCCAGTTTTTTGGCCGCAGCGAGGAGACGATCAGCACTTCGGTGGGCAATCCAGTTTAGATTTTCCTCAATATAGGGCAGGACAGCCGCCCCGTATCGTTCGACAAAATCGCCAAGGATGTCGGTATTGGCTTGCCACAAGTGGGATGAGTGGCGCTTGCGCAGTTCCTCGAGGATGGCGCTTGCCGGAACTTGTTCGCGCAGCAGTTGCTTGATCGATGCCTCCCATTCTGATGGTTCAGCCAGTTCACGAAACAGCGCCCAATAAAACGCATCATCGCGTTGATTCTTTGCTTCAGCGCGCAAGCGTTGAAAGGTTCGATGTTCCCCTTGCCACCAGGAACGATGTATATGCCGCTGCACGAATGTGGTAAAGAGCTGCGGATTACGGCGATAGAGGGCCAGGGCCACATCTTCGCCCAATGTGAACCACCGATTGCCCGTGTCGCGGCGCTCGATGGCGGCCAGCACCTGCTCGTCGGATTGTGCCGACTGTGCCAGTTCAAACATATCAGCATTCCACCCCGCCTCTTCGACAATCTTGCGGTAGAGTCCGGTAAAGAGCGCGTCTTGTTTGGCGGCCTCGGCAAGCGGAAGCAAGCCACGAATAATCTCCGCGTGACGGCTCTCCAGCCGCCGAAGGAGAAACGCCTCAAAGAAGAAGGCATCTCGTTGGTAGAGCGCTGGCGCCCACAAATCGGCGCACTCGCTAAATCCAGGCTGCTGCGCGAGTCGATCCATTTCTCGAAGCAGCGCGCCCCGGTCAAGGGCTGAACCAAGCGCCTGTTCAATCTGCGCCCGCAGCGTATTCTCCTCTTCGCTCATGAGCGCTCCTCTCTTGGATACCAGTTACAAGCAATGATATGAGCAAGCTAACCACTGGCGCAGCTTTTCTCAGCAATACTTTCTCACTGGAGGAGAGAAAAACGGAAGGAGCCAGCCATCAGCGCACGAACAAATGAGGAGTTAGGCATGAGTTAGGCATAAGGAATGCCTTCTTTCTCACGGAGAAAAAGACGGTGAACGTGAAGGCACTTGCATGGCAAAAATAATGCAGAACACCAGGGGATGCAATGGACAAGAGGCGGGTGTATTGACAACATAATCATTCTTCTCTATAATTAGGTTACTAAATAAAGTTTGGGACTCTCGCAACCTGCCAAAAAGGAGGTGAGCAGATGGATCAGGTGGCAACGCTCACTGAGCATAAACTTTTCAGAGCTTTGATGCAGTTTCACCGGCTGGGATGGCACCATCAATCAGTGGCGGGCTATAAACCGAGCGAAATCAGAGTCCTGTTCTGTATCAAAAGAGGCTTGAGTCTTCAAATCCCCCATATGAAGGTATCGGAGATCAGCAAACGCATGAGCGTGACGCCTCCAACGATTACCCAATTGCTGAACGGCCTGGAAGCGAATGGCCTCATCGAAAGATACACTGATGCGGCTGACCGGCGCGCGGTCGGAGTGCGACTCACCAGGAAAGGCGAGATGGTGACTCAGCAGGCTGCGGAGGCTTTTTCAGCTACCCTGAATGACCTGATTGCCTATCTGGGGGAAGAGCAAAGCAATCAGCTTGCTGACCTGCTGTGTAAAGTGCTTGATTATTTCAACGAGAAAGAAGCCAGCATCTATCATGAGCAATGGAGTGGAGTTGGAGGGATGTAATTTGTTTGCCGTGATATGAGGTGCTATCCAGGCTCTGCGCTTCTTCTTGCAACAAGGGTTGATGGTTTAGTGCCAGTGTTTACTCTTGACAAGGTATCAAGAATACGATATATCTCGTTATATCGTATTATCGGGTTCAAGGGAGAAACCGCTCTCCCTCGCACAATGGAAGGATGATGACAAAGCATGATGAAGCTGCTGCGGTTCATGAAACCGTATCGCATGCCGCTGGTCGTGGTGCTGGTGCTGGCGTTTGCACAATCTCTGGCGAACCTCTATCTGCCAACACTCATGGCAGATATTGTGGATAAGGGAATTGTCAACAAAGATATTGGCTATATCTGGAGGGTTGGCGGGCTGATGCTGCTGGTGGCAATTGGCGGCACCATTGCTGCTGTCATTGGCAGCTTCTTTGCTGCCAGGATAGCAACCGGCTTTGGAAAGATCATTCGCGGCAAGATTTTCAACCATGTGGAGCAATTTTCGCTTCACGAATTTGACCGCATGAGTACCGCTTCCCTGATTACGCGCACTACGAACGATACAACGCAGGTACAACAGGTCCTAATCATAACCCTCGGTTTCCTGGTGACGGCTCCCATGACATTGATTGTCGGCGTTATTCTGGCGATCAATCAGGATGCTACGCTCTCGTGGGTTTTGGTCGTCATCATCCCAATTCTGGTTGGCGTTATCATGCTGCTGCTGACCAAAGCCATCCCGCTTTTCCGCCTGATGCAAGCCAAGATTGATAAACTGAACCTCATTTTGGATGAGGGATTGGCAGGAGTGCGAGTCATTCGGGCGTTTGATCGCGTGCGGCATGAGGAGCAACGCTTTGACAGGGCCAATCTTGAGCTAACCGATGTTGCCATTCGGGTGAACCGGATGATCGCGTCGATGATGCCCATTATGATGCTGATGGTGAATGTCTCCAGCATTGCGATTCTCTGGTTCGGCGGCCTCCGCATTGACAACGGGCAGATGCAGTTTGGCGCACTGTTCGCCTTCCTGCAATATGCAATGCAGATTCTCTTCTCGCTGTTGATGGTCTCGATGCTGTTTATTATGCTTCCACGCGCGGCGGCCTCGGCAGATCGAATTAACGAGGTGCTGGCGCTGGAACCTGGGATTACAGACGCCAAGCAGGTGAAAGAGGCCAATGAGCAGCGGGGGTCTGTGGAGTTTGTGGATGTGACCTTCAGCTATCCCGGTGCGGAAGAACCAGCACTCTCCAACATTTCATTCAGTGCCAGGCCCGGTCAGGTGACAGCAATCATTGGCGGCACTGGCGCGGGCAAGTCAACACTGGTCAATCTGATCCCTCGTTTTTACGATGTGGACAGCGGCCATGTTCTGGTCGATGGTGTGGATGTCCGCGAGATGGCGCAAGAACAACTGCGGGCGAAGATCGGGTTTGTGCCGCAGAAGGCAGTGCTGTTCTCTGGGACGGTTGCCCAGAATATTCGCTATGGCAAAGAGGACGCTTCGGACGAGGAGGTAAGACACGCGGCTGAGATTGCACAAGCCACCGAATTTATCTCGGAGATGCCGGATGGTTTTGATTCCGTGATTGCCCAGGGTGGGATAAACGTTTCAGGTGGACAGAAACAGCGCCTCTCTATTGCACGCGCCCTGGTAAGGAAGCCAGAGATTTATGTGTTTGACGACAGCTTTTCAGCGCTTGATTTTAAGACCGACGCCAGGCTGCGTGCAGCGCTCAGAAAAGAAACCCTTCATGCAACGGTGCTGATCGTCTCTCAGAGGGTGAGTACGGTCATGGATGCCGATCAAATCATCGTTCTGGATGAAGGGCACGTTGCTGGGATCGGGACGCATCAAGAATTGATGGAGACGTGTGAAGTCTATCGTGAGATAGTGTCCTCCCAGCTTTCAATGGAGGAGATTGCGGAGAAGATCGCATGAGTGCAGCAAGTAACGGACAGCGACCTGGTGGCATGCGGCCTGGGCCAATGGGGAGGGGCGGCTGGGGTGCGATGGGCATGCCTGTGCAAAAAGCGAAGGATTTTAAGGGGACCGCAAAGAGGCTGCTTGGCTACTTCATGCCGCAGAAATATCTGCTGCTGCTGGTGTTTTGCGCGGCTATCATGGGCACCGTATTCAATATTATTGGCCCCAAAATCCTGGGGTTAGCAACAACCAAGCTGTTTGAGGGTTTGCTGGCGAAATTCCAGGTGTTTCAATTCAACCAACTTCATCCCCAGCACCCCCTGCCCATACCTGGGATCGATTTTACCTATATTGGGACGGTCTTGCTGATCTTGCTTGGCCTGTACATCGTTAGCGCGATCTTCATCTACATTCAGCAATATGTGATGGCGGGCGTGGCGCAAAGGACAGTATATCAACTGCGCAGAGAAGTGGAAGAGAAACTGTCGCGGCTACCACTGCGGTATTTTGACTCGCGCACGCACGGAGAAATCCTGAGCCGCGCGGTCAATGATATGGACAATATCAGTTCCACCTTGCAGCAGAGCATCACGCAGTTAATCACCTCCCTTGTGACAGTGATCGGCGTGATTGTGATGATGCTGTTCATCAGCCCGCTGCTGAGCCTGATCGTGCTGCTGACTCTCCCCCTGAGTATGCTCGTGACGCTGGGGTTGGCGAAGCGCTCACAAACGTATTTCCGCAATCAACAGCGGTCGCTTGGGCAACTCAACGGCCATGTGGAAGAGATGTATACCGGCCATAAGATCGTGAAAGCCTTTGGGCGGGAGGCCCAATCCATCGCTGAGTTTGAAGAGTTCAATGACAAACTCTATCAAGCGGGATGGCGGGCGCAGTTCGTGTCTGGCATGATTATGCCGCTCATGAGGGCCATTGGCAATCTGGGTTATGTCTTCGTTGCGGTCATCGGTGGCATTATGGTCACGAACGGCGGGATTGCGATTGGCGATGTGCAGGCATTCATTCAATATGCCCAGCAGTTTACCATGCCCATCACTCAGCTTGCCAACTTTGCCAATGTGATTCAGTCTACGATTGCTTCGGCTGAGCGTATTTTTGAACTGCTTGATGAGCCAGAAGAGGTGCCAGAGGCAGTGGATGCGCGCTCTATCGAGGCGCCAAAAGGCGCGGTCCAGTTCGAGCATGTCCGGTTTGGCTACAAGGAAGATACTATCCTCATGGAAGACATGAATATTGATGTCCAGCCAGGACAGATGATTGCGATAGTCGGCCCAACTGGCGCAGGCAAGACCACTCTGGTGAACCTGCTGATGCGTTTCTATGAGGTCAACAGCGGCAGGATTCTGGTGGATGGGGTGAATATCACGGAGGTCAAGCGGGGGGAACTGCGCCGCACGTTTGGTATGGTCCTTCAGGATACCTGGCTCTTCAACGGAACCATCCGCGATAATATCGCGTATGGTCGTGAGGGCGCGACGGATGCAGAGATCATCCGGGCGGCCAAAGCTGCCTATGCCGACCACTTCATCAGGACGCTGCCAGAGGGCTATAACACTGTTCTGAACGAAGAGGCGACTAATATCTCACAGGGGCAAAAGCAATTGCTAACGATTGCTCGCGCATTCCTGGCGAATCCAGAGATTCTCATTCTGGATGAAGCAACTAGCAGTGTGGATACCAGAACCGAGCAGCAGATTCAACAGGCGATGACCGAATTGATGAAGGGGAGAACCAGCTTTGTGATTGCTCACCGGCTCTCCACCATCCGAGATGCGGACCTGATTCTGGTCATGAATCACGGAACCATTGTCGAGAAGGGAACACACAAAGAGTTGCTGGCAAAGAATGGCTTCTATGCCGATCTTTATAACAGCCAGTTCACCGCGCGTACTCTCGTGGAGGAAGCGGTGTAAAAGCATGTAAGCAAAGCTCTACTGCAAGCAATGGCTGTGGTTGCTTGCGGTGGGGCTTTCTTTCAGCTCTTGCCTGCTTGCGAGATACAAGCTCTTATTGGGCGTATAGACGCCTTGCTTGCTCCTGGCAGGTTTCTACTTTCATGAGTCCGTTTGCAAGCGAATGACCTGATAAATCTGGATGAGCGTGCCATCCTGACCGGAACCAAAGGACACTCGCAACGCTGCGTGATGGAGCGCTTCATTCAAGAGGATGAAGCGTCGGTCCGTGCGTATATCCTTGAGCATACCCAGGTCAACCACAAGAAAATCGATATTTTGCCACTGTTCGTGCAGTTGCCCCTCAGCAATCGCAGGGTCCAGCGCGGCATTGGTGTAAATCTGGGCTTTTGTAAAGGGTGTCCCGCCACCTACAGCCATGCCTTGTGGATCGAGAAGGTCAACATACATGTAACTATTGACGATAATAACTGCGCTGCGTGGGACATTATCCCGTACCCAGGTCATCGCTTGCTGCTGCGGCTGCGATTCATTCGGAGCCAGCAATGGCTGCGCGTACTGGATTTCTGCTGGAACCAGCATGCCAACCAGGACAAAGAACAGGAACACGCGCGTGAGGTCAAAGCCGATATGCCGTGTTAGCCAGCGCAGGGGCGTGTTCAGGGCCAGCGCAATATTCAGCGCCAGGAAGGGCAAAAGCGGTACAATTGAATAAGGATACCAGACATTATTGACGATCAGAACAATCCAGACAGTCACACCCAGGAACGCGGCCAGCAATTGGAAGCGGTTGACTGTTCCGCCCAAAATATTGAGCAACATCGCAGCAGTTCCCGCCGCGATGAGCAGCAGGTCCATCTGAAGCCAGCTCTGCCAGATAGCGCTTGATTGCTGGTCTGCCAATGGGGATTGAGCCTTCAGCAAAAAGGCGACAATCACGCCCGGCTGTGCTATTGGATTGCCAGACGGCAGGAATTCGCTCTTCAGCACTCGCCCAAAAGCTCCGATCAGGCTCGGATGCGCCAGCGGATCACCAGAAGGCAAAAACTCGCTTTTCAGCAAAGCCAGCAAGACAGCGACAGAACTTATCGCCAGAGTAACATAGGCAAAGGCCACCTTTGAGAACTTACGCTGGAAGGATGTAGCATAGAGCGAGACCGCGTAGAGCATCACTGGCAGGAAAATAAGAAACAATCCATCGCTTAAAATCGCAATACCCAAGGCTGCCGCAGCCAGCGCGAACGTGCCCAACCTGCTCTTGCTGCTTATCACTAACCAGAGCGAGAGCAGCAGCCAGAATATACCAATGTTATAAAGTAAAACCTGATCTCGATAAAGCAGGCTCAAGGGGGAGAGCGTATAAAGCACCATCGCCAGCAAGGCCGCGCTGCGACTGCCGCTCAAATGGCTGGTAATCAGGTAAAGAAGTAACGAACTGGCGCCAGCCAGGATAAGCATCAGCACACGCCCGCTGTTGACTGCATTGCCAAAGCTGGCAATGCCTCCAGTCAGTCTTAACCAGCCCGCGATTTGTATCCAGCCCAGAGGTGGCTGGCTGTAGTCATATGTGTATGGCGTGATTTTCCCCTGCAAGATGGCCTGGGCATTTGCCATCAGCGTTCCCTCATCAGAGGTATAGGGGGCATGAAAAATATTGAGGGCTTGAAAGACCAACAAGGCTCCTAAAATCAGGACGACCACCAGCCCCTCTAACCAACCAGGAAGGGGGATTTCGCGTTGTGCTGCATGGGATGCCTGGGAACTATCCGCCTGTGATAGCAAGCGTGGTCGCGCCACAAGCAGCCGTTGCCTATCTGTTGAGGTCCACCGAATCCGGTCCAGCAGGCTTCCCCGTGCGCCTGTTAAGGTAAGGGGATCAGCTTGCGAGCGCGGCGCGAAGGCACGCACAAAAAAGTTCGGTGCGCGCACCAGCGTCATACTGGCAGGGTCTTGCTCGCTTTGAGGTGATCGCCAGGGCTGTGGCGAAGGAAGCGGCGCGAGCGGCTGCGGCCTGGGGGAGTTTGCTTTATGTTGCCCGATATGGGTGGTCTTTTCCCAGTTTGATGCGCCCCGAACCTGACGCCACACCGCGCGCAGCGCACCGATGCCTAGCAGCCATTGATAGGGGATAAAGGCAATCAGCAGCGTCAAAGCCTCGCGCCATTTCCATTTGCGATGATGGACTTTGACAAACTCATGCAGCCCGGCCAGATCAATACACATCGCCAGAATAAAACAGTAGAGCGGCATAAAGGTCAGGATGGCGATCCAGAGAGGCAATTTGACAAAAAACAGCATCGCAATTGACACCGGGATCATCAGCGTGAAGAAGGCCATAAGTTCCGGCAGCACCAGCACATAAAAGGCCAGCAATTTCTGTGAAGGTTTCTCCAACCGGAGCCAGCGTCCGCGAAAGAGAATCTGGATAAAACCCTGGTTCCAACGGGTGCGCTGCTTGATAAATTGTTTGATAGAGTGTGGGGTCTCCTCTTTGGTGACAAATTCATCATCGTAGAGGATACGCACATTGGCCTTGGCAATGCACAGACGTATCCCCAGATCAGCATCTTCCGTCAGCGTGGTGTGATCCCAACCGCCCAGGTGTTCCATGAGTCGGCGTCGCACAAACACGGTATTGCCCCCAAGCGGCGTCATGCCGCAGCGCGCGAAGAAATGCAGCGACGATTTGAACCAGAAAAAGTATTCCAAAACGTTCAAGAAACAAAACCATTTGGTGTTATGGTTCATAAGCTGGACGCCGCTTTGCACAGCGTCAATAGATTCGTCGAGAAAAATGGTATTGATAACCTGCAAAATGTCGGGATGCGGCTCGTCCTCAGCGTCAAAAATGGTGACAATATCGCCTCTCGCTACTTTCAACCCCAGATTAAGCTGGTGTGGCTTGCCACCATGTCGGTCATTGGTGATAAGCAATTGGACATTGGGGGCGTGCAACTGTTTGAGCTTTTCCTGAGCGACTTTGATAGTCCCTGTATCGTGTTCACGCAGCAGGGCCAGAACCTGCACCAGTTGCTTTGGGTAATTCAAATCGTAGACTTTCTGAATCGTATCTGCATAGAGCGCTTCCTCGTGGTAGGCTGGCAGCAAAATAGTGAAGGAGAGCTGCGGCGCACGATATGTAGCTGGAGCGCTGTTCAGATTGGCGCGTTCTGGTTCCTCCCAGATATAGAGGCGCAGCCGGATACTAAAAATGGCCTGGGCAGTCATCAGGCAAATAATCGCTAAATAAATATATTGGAGAACGGGGATAACTGTATCGAACATGAGCCTTTCTCCTGAGAGTAAAGCAGCGCCCGTCTAGCAAGCGCTTGCTCCACTGTTACACACCACATGCTGCACTGCTGGCACGCTCCCCTGCTCACTGACTACATTATCGAAACTAAAAACTTCGTCGCTGCCATGGCGATGGAGCGTTAAGATAGCCATACTATAGCTTTGCAACGTCAGACTGGCACCTTGCCACGAACTCCAGGGCAGAGTACCCTGCCACCAATTCCAGGGCAGAACACTTTCAGCTTGCACGCTGATAGATTGGCTATGACTGGTCTGGTTGACAAAAAACAAACTCACCGCAGCATGGTCGTTATCCTGCGTGGCATAGATACTGATTGGCCCCTTTGTACCCTGAACTGGCACAAGATGCGACTGGATATGCGAGAACAACTGCATCACACGCAGCATCGCTGTCGCAGTAAGGTCTTTTTGTAGGAAGAGTGGGTTGGGACTATCCACACCTTCTGTCGAGAAAAAGGCGACATACTCAACCTGATTGTTTAGTAGCTCACCAAGCGTCTCAGCCCACCAGAGCGCAGACAGGCTCTGCGGCAGCGGTACTGTACCAGGATTGGTATTGATCTCGGTAATGGCAATGGGGCGATCCTCGCCAAAGGCTTGCCGGATAAGCTGGCGCAGTCCCGGCACCAGCGTATCCCATTGTGATGGATTGTTCAGGATGGCCTTCACGTCTTGCTGCCCATCTTTGAAGGGATAGTAATGAAATGAGACACCATCCAAGAGATGGAAAGGCAGATTATGGGTACGCTCGTAATCGCTGACTCCCTGTAAAAAGTCCTGCATCCAGAGATTTCCCAGGCGGTCTCTGGGTCCGCCCGCTGGAGAATACTGGCTCAACTCTGGCCCGAAAACCTGAATGTTCGGGTCTCTGGTGTGCATCGCCAGGGAATAAGCAATGAAAGCCTGCGTATACTCTGCAACAGTATAGCTCTTTCCAGTGTCGGGGTTGATCAGCAGGTCTGGCTCATTCCCAACAGACCAGTATTTGATCGGGTGATAGGGTGCGTCGACACTCCGTTGAATGCTCTGGGGATTATTCATGTACTCGACCAGCAGGGCTGCCCGTGTCGCTCGTGTGGTCAGCGGAACTGGTGTCTTATCCAGCGGATCAGAAAGCTGGACCTGCATAAAGCCCTCAGCCCCCACTTGATTAAGCAGGCCGCTGAAGGCATCAAGCTGCTGTGTCGAGAGCGTATGTTCCTCGTCAAAATTGCCGCCAGGAAAGCGCAAGAGCTTGATACCAGCCGCCCGCAGGCCAGAAACCACCTGCGGGCCATAGCTCATAAATCCCTGGCCGCCGGGGTCTTTGGAACTGGTTCCGAGCATGGGAAAAACGTTACTGCCAAGCAGATAAGGGCTAAGAGCAAGGCTCTGATTCAAATCAATGAGCGCCTGCGATTGACCAGGGATACGCACACTGAGAGTGGTAGTGCTTCTGATCAGATCAGCAGCGACCAGCACTCCCGCGACGATCAACGCGCCTGCCAGAAGTATCAGCAATAGCCGCCAGCGCGCTTTGCCACGTTTCAGGCGCTTGACAGGCGCGCGTGTCCCCCTCTGGATTGCATTCACTTGCTATCGTCCTCTGTTTAGCCAGGTTGCCACACATGAACGGTGGTATCCGCGCTGCCAGAAGCAATGAACTTGCCATCTGGCGACCAGGCTACGGCATTTACGGCTCCCTTATGCCCGGTATATCTGAAAAAGGTCGTTCTGCTGGCTGCTTTCCAGACATAGACATTGCCATCCTGGTCGCCAGAGGCAATGGATGTACCATCCGGGGACCAGGCAACAGCGAAGACACGGTTGGTATGGTCTTTCCGCCGATGGTCTGTGAAGAAAGGTGGCCTGGGCGTGCCATCGACGCCATTGGAAATCTGGACAGTCTGATCAGCGCCAGCCGAAGCGATGAAATTACCATCCGGCGACCAGGCGAGCGCGTACACTTCGTTATTTCCGTGCCCTCCGTAGTTGAAAATTTGATCGCCAGCATTGAAATGGTCGCCATGCTGGACGGTCGCCCAATCGCGCAAGGTGCCATCCCATGACCCAGAGGCTACACTACTGTCGTTCGGCTGCCAGCCAACACAGAGTACACCAGCCGTGTGTCCCAGGAAGGTAAAAGCACGCGCTCCGCTATCCGCCTGCCAGACCTGCACGCTCTTATCGTCACTGCCAGAGGCCAGCAGTTGACCATTGCTCGACCAGGAGAGGCCATTCACCCGGTCTGTATGCCCTTTATAGACGAAGACAGGCGTGCCACCGCTGGCAGCTTTCCATATCTGGGCCGTCCGGTCCTGGCCTGCGGAGGCAATCAATTGACCGTTCGGCGACCAGATAACTGCCGCAACCTCTTCTGTATGTCCCCTATAGATGATACGGCGCGCGCCAGTAGCAGCGTCAAAGACCTGAACAAACGTGTCGTCACTGGCTGAAGCAATGAATTTGCCATCAGGCGACCACGCCAGAGCATTGATACTCGCCAGATGCCCTGTAAAGATGAGAACGTTTTGGTTATTGATGATGGTCTGCGTCGCTGGCGGGCTTGTGTTCGCAGAGACAACTTGCGGCGCAGCATGAGCAAATCTTTGCGAAAGGAGATACCAGCCGCCCGCTCCACCGAGAGCAGCAAAACCTACCAGACCAACGGCGAAGACACGCCGCGTCATTGATGAGCTTTTCGCACGGCGGGAAGGTGGCTCGCCAGGTGGCAGCAATTGCTTAGGCGCCTTCTTCCTGGACTCGTGAGGCGCCTGTCCTACAGGTTCTCCTGGCTGGCCGCCAGGTGGAGTCACGGGTACCGGGGCCACACTCTGAGTGGTGGGGAGAACAGGCACTTGCGGCGGGGGCGCCAGAACGCCTGGTGAGGGCGATTGAAAAGTGGGTAGGCTACCAGCAAAGCCTGCTGATATGGGAGACGGGACAACCGGAGGCGATACAGGTGGTGGCGCGATAACGTCCATCGGCTGCACCGGGGCAACAACCCAAAGCTGCCTGGATGGCTGCTTTTGTTCCTCTTCCAACGCTTCGACGAACGCCTGGACATCAGGGAAACGTCTTTCAGGTTCCTGCTCCAGCGCTCTCATCACCACCCGCTCCACGCCAGGCGAGATAGGATTTGGAGTATTCTCTCTCAATGAAGGGGGCACTGCATGTATTTTCTGGAAGGCAATCTCCACAGCAGACCCGGTAAAGGGCGCCTTTCCACACAATAATTGATAAACGAAGGCCCCTAGCGCGTATTGATCGCCGGCAGAGCCGACATCTCCCTGAATCTGTTCGGGCGCAGCGTAAATCATTGCATCATGCTCTGCCGCTTCCACACCTCGATAGTTGAGGCGCGCGCGATTCTGTATAATCGCCTCGATCAGAAATCCCCGGAGCAAGGGTGTATTGTTAGCGCTGAGCAGAATATTCTCTGGCCGTATATCTCCATGCGCTCTATGCTGACGATGGGCATAGAGCAGCGCTGAAGCAATCTGCTTCAGATGCGGTAATATCGCTGCTAATGGCTGAATACTTTTTGAAGGATAGACCTGATTGAATGTACGGTATGGGAGAGAGTCTGTGACTAAAAATGGATACCCCTCTTGCACCCCCATATCTCGTATACGCAGAATATGAGGATGCTCCAGATTCTGCAACGCCCGCGCGCCTTTCAGAAAATCCTCTTTGTATTCATCTAGCAGAGGGGGCAACAGTCCTTCGATCAATACCTGGATAGGCTGATCTACATATCGCCCTAGATAGATGTGCCCAAAACGGGTTGAGGTTACTATCTCAAGAACCTGATAGCGCCCAACCTGCTGCCCTTTCAGAAAGGCAGCAGGTATTCCATTATTTGTATTATCCATACGCTTCTCCCTCTGCTTACAGTGACGAATACACGGCGCGGTGCTGCCCACCTGGTTATGAGAGCTGCCAGATAATCAGCTTATTTCCATCGTGTTCATCAAGCGTAGCGAGCTTATTATCTGGCGAAAAGGCGGCAAAGAGCTGACCAGGGTGGATAGCTGTAGGAGCCGGATCGCTATAATGCTCGAAGAAGAACAGCATCTTTTCAGTTGCAACTGCGACGTGGCCGGTTTGAGGCGAGATACCCATCATCCTTGGGCTTTCTGGCAACGCTGCCTGATCGATATGTCCAGTTTGCAGGTTCCAAAATAGCACTCGTTTATTTGCAAAGGCGACGACCAGCACACTACCATCGGGCGACCAGCCTATGCTGCGAATGTGTTTCTTGAGGGGTTGGTACTGGAAAAATCTGCCTGTGGGTGAGTGCCAGCAAACGATCTGCCCGTTATTCGAGCCAGCGGCAAGCCACTCCCCATTCGGCGACCAGCGCAGCGTCGTTAGCTGATCGCAATACATCGTGTCTCCCAAGGGGAGCGTATAGGATGGGTCAGGAAGATGCTTTCGGGCTGAGATATTTGAGAAATCATATACCAGGAGCTTATGATCCAGCCAGAGTGCGAAGAGTCCCCCGTGTGACCAATCTAGCCCGCGAACAGGCTCCGATTGATGAAATGACAGCATCCGGTGGCGTTCTTTTGGGGCTGTTCGGTCACAAAAACGGATTTCGGCTTGAGGGGTGTTCTCGTCGTACATGCTCAGGGCGAGAAAACGGCCATCAGGGGACCAGCAAGCAGAATGACCCTGCGGGAAATTATGAAGCGTTTCTGTCGAGTGCTTCATACTGATTACTTGTGGGGGATCGTGATAAAAAGTGCAGGCCAGTTCCGTGCCATCGGGCGACCAGGTGAGCATCCGCAAGGTGTCCGGTAGTGTGATAGTGAGCCAGGTCTGCGTGCGAACAACAGGCAATGAGGGTCCAGAAGCACTGTTTCGAGCTGCGATTTCAGGCTGAGACCTGTCTCTTGGGCGCGGAGGCTCATATGGCTTCGGCGGGTTGAGCGGCGGCAGCAGGATCGATTCTTTTGGCGCAACAGATATGGACGGCAGTGTGGGTATTCCTTCCCGTAAAGGAGGGGTTGGATAGAGAGGAGGGTTGGCTAGCTGCTGCTGGGCTAGAACCAGCGACGGATCGGGGAGGGTTGCGTGCAGGCTGCGACGTATCTGGTGCAAAACGGCTTTTTGCAGCGCCTGAGCAAATTCGATCACACTGGCAAAGCGAGCTTCAGGCTGCGGCGCGAAGGCTTTGAACAGAACGTTATCAATTTCAGGCTCGAAGAGGCGGTATGGGTTAAGCTGGGTAAGTCGAGTGGATAACAAGGAAGCTGGCTCGTTGATAGGAGGCGGCTCATGACCAGTGAGAAGAAGGCGTGCTACCAGGGCGAGCGCGTATTGATCGACTGAATACTTAATATCGCCCTTCAACTGCTCAGGAGCGAGATATTTCAGAGTCCCTTTGATGTCTCTGGCATTTCCCTTTTGCCCTGGCCCCGCTGCGCCAAAATCAATCAGCCAGATATGAATCCGGCGAAGTGGATTGCGCCCAGCGTCAGCAGGCACCCATAAAAAATTATTGGGCTTGACATCTTGATGCACGATGCCGCTTTTATGCAGGTGAAAGAGTCCCTCAGCCGCTTGCGCGATAACATCGGTAATATGTGGCAATTCCCATGTCTCCCAAGGTCTATCAAAAGTCAGCAGATCAGCCAGGGAACCGTGTTCGATGTAGGGGTAGACCAGATAGAGTCCAGGTTCGCCTGAGCCAGGCATGAGAATATCACCATGATCGATAGCGGCAAGGATGTGATCGTTTGCAGAAAGCCGCGCAATGAGTATTTCCTGATCGAAACGACGTTGAAGGTTCAATGCCTCCTGCTTATCTTTGGGCACGGGCATGAGTTTGATAACAACTTCCTGGCCGGTCTCAATGCGTGTTCCGCGAAACATCTGACTCATCCCGCCCTGCGAGCGAATGAGCCGTATCTGTTGGTATCCTTTGATCTCTGGCATCTCTGGTGAACGTAAAGGTAGCATTGCCATATGCTCCACACAATCAACTATCGCCTGCTTACCCGTTTTTGTGAACTTCTGCCCGGGTTTCTCCATACTTAGCGCGCCTGCGGGCCTGGGCAAGTTCTTCCTCTTGTTGCTGTATTCGTTGGCTCAAACGGGCAATATCATCTTGCTGTTTGTGTATCACCTCGCGCAACCGGGCGACTTCTGCCAGGTTACGCTTCCCAAGCAGCACCTCGAAAAACTCAAATGCAGCACGATCTTGTGGTTTCGAGCTGGCGCTCAAGCTCTCGCGGATTTCTCCCAGTCTTTTCTCGTTATAGATGCCCCCTGCAAGCAGACCACCCAGCGCGCGAAATCCCCGCGCTCGATGTGAGGAGTTGGCCGTTCCACTGGCGCCTGCGGCGAGGATATGCACATAGGCCGTGATCTGTTCATCCTCTGCAAGTGTACCGAGCATACCCATCATCTCTAAGCGAGCGCTCTCTGGTAATTCAGGATCGTGGATCGCCAGGGCTAACGAATCTACAGCATCTTTCCCCAACAGAAACAATGCGCGTATGTACTCTGGAGAGATATACGCCGCAGAAGCCTGAGTAATTGCCCTCACCATCTGCTGCGCCAGTTCGGAACGTCTTCCGCGAGAGAAAAATAGCAAAGCACTGAGCGCCCGCAGCCACACATCACTCTGCGCATGCTCCAGGGTTTGAGCGAGCAAAGCACCTGTGAGGTTGGGGCGCCCTGGGCGAGCATTCTGTTCATCATCCATACCCATCGCAAGCAGAAAGAAAGCAATTTCCTCCTGCTGCCTGTCGCTGCTGGCAAAACAAGCGAGCAGACCTCTGGAGATGGTCTCAACAGGTATCAAATGAAAGATATTTTCCGCCTGAGCGCGGTGCAGAGGGTCATGCGCAAGCTGATAAAGAGGGGGAAAAGCTGTCTCACCCATCTCTGCCAGGATAGTGCAAGCTTCTTTCACCAGGTCGTTGTCCTGTTCCCTGACCAGATCGCAAACGGGCGACGCAGCAATCTGACCGCACTTCACAAGCATATGATGGGCACCCAGGCGTTGGGACGGATTACGCAGCGCTAGTAAAACTGCCTGGATGACTTCCTCCTGTCTCTCCTGAACATGAGCCAGGGTCACAAGAGAATCGATGCACCCTTCTCTGAGCGGTGGCTCGGCAAGCCCCATCACCAGAGCAGGCAAACTATCTTGCGCGAGTTCTGTGGTCAACAATTCCTGTAACGCTCTTTGCACCGCCGGAAGCGGTCCTGGCAATGGCTCCGGCCTGGCAATGGCAGGATTAAAGAGGCGTACAATGTCAGGCAGCAGGTCTCCATCATAGGTATGGGCCATCGTCTCAATGACCTGCCGGGTGTGCTGGCGTGTATTGTCGTTTGCGAGGCCGGGGATCAGCCAGGGCAGCACAGTAGGATAGTCAAATACTTCGCGGAGTACCTCCAGAGCAAGGATGTAGCGTTGCAAGTCAGCCGGATCCCGCACCAGCAAAGGCAGAACAATTTCAGGCCGGGGGCACGCTCGCAGCAATGGCTTGATCACTTGCCAATGCGGCTGGCCTAAAACCTCAATGAGATAGGGCATCGTATGCTCTGGTTGCATCTGCGTAAGGGTTTGCTGAATGTTTTCGAAAAGGGGGTGATCGTGGCTGCTTTCAAGGAGGCGCTGAACGAGAAAACGGACCGTCTCTACTTCCTGCTGGCTGGCAATGAAGACCCACATGACTTGCTGCACGATAGCACTTCTGCTGTCTGCCAGGGCTGCAACCAATCGCATACGAGGGAATGGCCGCATCTCCTGCAAAACCCGGCGTACTCTTCTAGTCAGAAGCGTCTCTTTCGGGCTGTTCAACGCCTCGATCAGATGGTCAACAGCAAACTCCCCAAGCTGACTTAACCCTTTGATAGCTTCTTCATAGACCTGGTCGAGCAGGATTTCAGGCCGCGCAAGCACTTTCAGGAGCGTTGAGACAATACGTTGATCGTGGAAGCCAGCCATGACCGGGATCATCTCTGCTGCAAGCTGCGGGTGCATATGGGTATCCTCAACCAGCCACTTAAAAAGCGCTACGAGGGCGCGAACAACTCCCCCCTCGGCTCTTGCCGGGATACGTCCGTTTTTCCTCCATTCGTCCAGCACATCTATCAGGCATTGCAGTCCTGCCTCTGCTGCATCGGCATGGTCATCAATATTGAGCAATTTCTCGCAAATGGAGGAGATACTGCTCACTCCTATCTGCCGCAGTGCATTGCCTGCAACCCTGATAATGTTCTGTGTGGCCGTGGAAGCAAGCAGTGCCAGGAGCAATGGCTCAGTGCTCTCCTGCTGCGCACTGAGCGCGGTAGACAACGCATCCTGTACGCTGGTCGCAGGCTCGTCAAGCTGCTGGAGCAAGAACGCTAATATGGATGAATCCGATACATTGCCCAGCACAGTTATGATGCGCTGCCATGCTATTTCCCTGCGTTTCCGTGTTTGCCAGTAGGCTATGATCGTTTCTAACACGTTCAGGCAGTTTTTCTTGAGAAGCTCCTGAACATGTTCTGCCTGGATGTGATCCTGGGTATCGATCACATCCAGTAAACATATCGTGACCAGGGACGCATCTTCTGGACTCCTTTGTATATACTCGTTTAAGAGCTGGGCTGCCAGGAGCCAGGTAGGCTCTTTATCAAACGAGGAAAGAAACCGAATGATCAAAGGGATGAGCGTCTGCATCTGCTGCGGAGCGATAGAGGGATGCTGCGGATGTGCATCTAGAAAGCCCTCCAGAACTCTCAAGATATTGAGGCGCGTTTGAGCATGTGCCTGATCCCGAAGTTTCGTCTCTTCTCTCTCCAGGAGGGCCAGGGTAAATTCGGGGCCAAAGGTTCTGACCGCGCTAATTACTGGCCCTATCACCTCTTTATCGGACGTATGCAGGTAGCTAATGAGGAGCGGTACATCATCAGGATTTTTGAGCAATTCTAGGATATTGATAGCAGCAGCGCGCAACAGCGATGGCCTCGCAGTCTCACTGAGATGCCGTGTGCGTGGCCTCACCGTCTCGTCACCCCGGCGGCCAATCTCTCCCAGTAACGTGATAAGCGTCTGCGTCTGTTCCGCATAGGCAGGGAGTGTTGCCACCTTTTCTAGATATTCAAAGAGCATGGCTAAAATAGTGCTGCTATCCTTTTCACGATATAACTCATGTATCTTTAGCAAGACATCGAGCAAGCCTGGAAGATGAATATATGGCAGCAGCGCCTGATAGACTTCAATTCCCCCCTCATCTGAGCAGCGTTTGAAGATTAAAGCCAGTTGCTCGTGCTTTTCCTTCACAAGCACAGACTGCTTTAGATACGAGAGGGTTTCATCAGGAAGCCCATCAGATGCCCGCACCCCCAGACAGCCCAGACTCAGCGCCAGAGCATGATAATGGTAAAAATCAGCCTCAATCTCATCCATACCCCTTTGCAAGCAGTAATGGTCGATAGTGGTCATCAGGAATCTGGCAATCTCTTTTGGCTGATCCTCCAATCCAGCCCAGATGGCGATAGGCTCGCTCCAGAGGCCCGCCGCATGAACCTCACTCTCATAGATACTGTGCCAGAAGGATGCGTCTTCAGGATCGTTTCGGTGGTAGATGAAGCGCAAATACTCAGCAGCAAAATACTCAGCAATGAGTTCATGGATAAAACTGAGGACGCCATTGTTACTGATAGTGATTAAACCGGCGTCAAGTGCAATCCTGAGAAATCTACCGATATTTGCCTGCGTAAAGTTGCTGACATCCACCTCATTATCAGAGAGCCAGACGTTTAGGAAATCTTGCAGTTGAGATGAAGTAGTGAACTTGATGTCCTTGACCAGTTGGATGGCGTTACGCTGCCCATTCCGCCGTGCCGTGCATGCCACAGCACTCAGAAAATCCTTGACATACTGCGCGTCCGGGTGATCGCCAAAGATCAGCGCGGCTGGCTCATGAGCGAGCGGACGCTGGTCAACAGAGAGACGGAGCAGGCGACCGCGCGAGATGGTCCGAGCGTGTGCTTCAGGAGTTCTCAGTGCCTGTATCAACATCATGAGCAAAAAGGGGCTGGTTTCCCGATATGACTGGCTCAGCCTGCGAATCTGTTCCTGTGCCTCTTGTATCTCCGCATCCCCAAGGGGAACCTGCCCCGGTGTGCGCTGCCCTTGCAAGGACGTTTTGACAATCTCAGTAACGTCCTTTCCTGTAAGCGGGGGAAGCATTTTTATAGCTGCCCCATTGTTGGCAAGGTCCTTCAAGAGTTCCTGCTCTTGATATTCCAATTCACGGCATGTCATGACCACAGCATTGTGTGTAGTCTGCATCAGGCGCGTCAATTCCCCGTGAACGACAGTCAGCGCATCATGTTCCAACTCGTTCATACCATCACAGAGAAAAACGACTCGCCCCTGGAGAACAAGCTGGGGCAGGTAATGGCGAAGATGATGCAAGCCAACCAGTTCAGGTTCTTTCCCCTCCTGAGACTTTTGTTCGTGTTCATCGTCTAGCAAATACGCCAGCAACGTGTCTGTTGGCGCCATGCCTGGGTCTGGTGAGGCAACGCGCAGATTTCGCAGAAACCCATTGTAATATTTCATCTGAATCAGCACAGGAAGTTTGCCCGCCTTTTGCTGGCCTGAGCTAACTGCCTGGTAGATAGCATATTGCAGATTTGCCGTCTTCCCACTTCCGGGGCCTCCCAGTATGAGGAGATGGCGTTCTTGTTCTTCCCGCAATCCTTTCCCTCGCATAAGGGCCGCCAGGTGTTCTTGCAGTGCTAGAGCGCCTTCTGGAAGGTAGTAGCTGGTCATGCTGACCGCCAGATGTCTTTTTAGCGCCTTTCGGTACGCTCTGATCTGATGCGAGCGATTGGTGAATAATGCAAACATAAGCGCAAAGAAAAAGACGAAGAGCGGGACAACGACGAGCAGGACAACTATATGGAAGAACAGTGAAACAAAGAGTGTTGGAGAAACGAGCGGCAGAAGCACGCGCAGAGCTGCAATAAGCAACAAAGAAACAACAAAAGCCCCTAGACTCACGAGCCAGGTGCGTGGAGCATGCAGAGCTATTGTGCTAGTCTGCCACCTTTGTGGTGCTTGCGAGTATTCCACAACATGGCCTCCAATGTTCTGTTTGCATTATTTGAGGGTCCGTGTTCCCAGAACTGGTGAAAGAGGAATGAGGCGGGCTTGCTGCCAACCTGCATCGACCTGGATGCGACGGAGCTATTTCAGGGCTTTACCCAGGAAGGCAGCGTAGAGATGACGTGTGGCTTCCAAGTGCCTATGCAGGTACTTCGCTTGCAGGCAATCGCCTGCAAGGATGATTCCAACAGGAAGATAGATGTCGTATGAGACCTGGCCCTTGTTGGCTGCTTCGACTTCTTGCTCAAGAGCGGCTCGCAGTATCCACGCGATTTCCCTCTTCAAGGAGTGCTGGCGCTTCTCCATCAAGGTCTGCAAAGCATCCAATACTTCCTGGGAAAATCGGATATGCAATCCAACAATGGTTTTTTCGTCCTCATGGTCCCATTATGAGCCAGACATAGTTCCACGTCAAGCGATTGAAGCTGCATTCCTTCCCCGGCTGAAGATCGAAGGCTTATCCACCACCTTTTCTGCCAGACTCATAAGCTTCCATCACGCCTTGCCGTTTTTCGAACACAAGGCTGGTCTCACAGTGCAGTAGCTCCGCCACCCACTCCACAGATCAGGAGGGGCTTCCTCTAGCGCGCTGCTCCTGCCACCGCTTTTGTAGCACGTTTGATGCCAACCGGGCCATTGACAAAGAGAGAAGTTGCAGCCGCTCTCCAACGCGCCAGCGCACAACTTCATCTGAGCGCACAGAGAATTCTACCAACCATGAGGCATTCGGCGGATGTGTTTCTGCCAGATCAACAGGGCGCCAGCGGGTCAAATTGAGCGATACCATATCCCCTGAGTGGCTGGTGGTTGATCTGTACCACTTCCGACGAGCTAGCGATAGAACCGTGAGTCAGTCTATAATGGATGCAGCATTGACTTCATGGAACTCTCCGCTGGGGACTGCTTTCCAATGCCTGTTCTACTCCAGGGCTTCCGCCGTTTGAGCAACCAGATCAGGTCGGGCAGCGGTTCACGAGGGCTGTGTGAGGAACAGAGAGGAGGGCAATGGGTAGAGATGCCCCAAGGAGGAATGGCTATGGTTATCAGCAGCGCTTCGGGCATGCCTGTGGAGTGGACGCCCTGGACCTGGCTCCTTGTAGTGGTGCTGGTCGTCGGGATTCCTGCTGGTTATCTCGCTGGGATGAAACGGTTTGCGCGGCCAGAGAGGGGAGAAACTCGGCTTTCCGCCGCCCAGGTAGGGGCGTTTTTCGCCGGGCTAGGACTTGCCACGCTGGCCCTGCTCACCCCGATGGATATGCTGGGCATGGACTATGTCTTTAGCGTTCATATGGCTCAACACCTGCTGCTCTCTCTGGCAGCCCCGCCCTTACTCATCATCGGCCTACCTATCGGGCTTTTTCGCTCTTTGTTCAGCCGCCCCTGGAGCGCGCGCATCCTTCGATGGCTCACACGCCCGTTTGTGGCCTCCGTACTCTTCAATGGCAATATCTGGCTGTGGCATGCGCCGGTACTCATTTTTCTGATGATGGCGCACCCGGAACTCCATCTGTTTGCCAATCTATTGTATGTAAGTACGGGCTTTTTGTTCTGGTGGCCTCTGTGCAGCCCACTAGAGGGGAAGGATGGTCCGCTCTCGTTGGGGGGTAAACTGGCGTACCTCTTCTTCAGCGATATGCCCATGATGCTGCTGGGCGCAGGTCTGACATTTTCTCAGCCCTTGTATACCATGCCTATGGGTACTCAGGCGCAAGCCTCGATGGCGGTGCTGGCGAGTGATCAGCAAATTGGTGGATTACTAATGTGGGTCGTAGGCGGCCTCTTCCTTTACATTGTAGTCGCCAGCAGCTTGTTCCTTCGGTGGATGCTCCAGCAAGAGCGTCTGGAGGAAGCAGCCGAAACAGCAAACGATCAGTCATAGGCCAGGGAAGCACCAGGGCGTCATGAGACAATTCGCCAGGGATACTATCAAAGCAAAAGTGCTGTTCACCAGAGAATAGCTCTCGCACCCTGATGTAGCACCCGACAGCCTTAATCTCCATATGGAAAACTGCGCAAATCTGGCAGTTTGAAAACAACAGCACAGGAGATTATGAAGCTGAAGGCTCTCGTTCTTCAGCTTGATGAAACAATCTTCATGTTGATGTTTTTCTCACAGGGGAGGCTGTTGTTTGACTACGCTGCCTGCAATCTATCTGCCGCCTCAGCGCAAGTGCCATGCCGCCGCTGATGCTCGACTCCGCCACGCCTATGTTGGGTTCCAGCTTGATGCCTTAGAGGCTATCGACCACCAGGAACGGATCAAGAATCAAGCCCTCCTGGCAACACGGCTGGAAAGTTCGATTAGCCACCTGCCCGGCCTTGATCGCGCGCTGGAACTGCGCTATATTGCCTGGCCTGGCAATGCCGACAATGGCTGGCAGGAGCAGGTCCAGTGTTATTTGCTAGCCCGCCTGAGCGGTTGGGGGAAGACATCTGCACAGTTCCGCCTGTACGTTCAGGAGTTCGCGGCAGAGATACAGCGATTACTGACGAATATATTCCCTTATTACCGCTTTGCCCCGCTCACGTCGGCCCAGCAAGTCATGCAGGCGCTCTCCCCGTTTCCTATTGTTGATACGGGAGAACTGCGGCACCGCCTTGTCGAAAGCGCTGGTCATATGGCGCTGCCGCTCCCTTTACTTGGGGCGATTGATATTGACATGCTCGTTGAGATGATGCTTCTCCAGGCGGCACCGACGATGCTTTCACTCTGTCTTGAACCCGTTTCGGTTGAGGGCGCCCTGCTCTCGCTTGGCAGCCGTGAGCCACTGCCGGTCAAAACGGAAGATGCCGTTGCCCTCCTTCAGCGCCAGACACGCTCTGGCAAGGCACTGAGCGTAGAGGCCATCATACGAGTTCATGAGGAGGCTTCCAACCAGCACTGGCAAACCCGGCATCTGGCAGCGCTCTCGCAGCGCGCGTTCCTGCTGCGCGTTCAGCTTGCTGGGGCCGGGCCGCTGGGAGACGCGCTGATTGCAACGGCAGTAGGGGAGGTCGGCGGACCGGGACGGCTGACAGCCGAAGCCAGCCTGAATGACCCTTCGCTGCCCCTGGCTGGTGGTGCAGCCTGGGTACGTCCTCGCTCGACCCGCATCGCTGGCAAAACAGAGTTTGCGCTGGCGGTTGAGAACCTGGAAACGCTGAGCTTCCTACCCTGGGGGCTATCCTCCACTCACGCAGAGGAGCGTGCCTTGCTCTCACTAGCCGATCTTAGCGAGGTTGGGCGCCTCTTTGCCTTTCCCCATAGCGCGCTGTGGCTGCCCAGGCAAACCTCGGTACTACCGCTCCCTTATCATGGAGGCGTCCTCACCGGAACACAGCTAGGCATGAACCAGATACGGAATGCTGCCCATCCAGTAATCTTGCCTCAGCCCAGTCGCCCTCACCATCTTTGGGTTGTTGGTCAAACGGGGACAGGAAAATCAACGCTGCTGGAATCCTTGATCTTGCAAGACATCGAAGTTGGTCATGCAGTAGTGGTGATCGATCCGCACGGCGACCTGATCCGACAGTTGCTGGGGAAGATTCCTGCCAAACGCAAAACTGACGTAATTCTCTTTGATCCGGCTGATACCAGCTATCCGTTGGGAATAAATCCCCTGGAAGCCAGAGATGAAGATGAAAAAGCGCTCGTTGTGAGTTCGTTTATCGGTTTAATCAAGAAGCTGTATGATCCTTATAACCAGGGAATTACCGGACCCCGCTTTCAACATGCTGCGCGCAATGGGCTGCTGACGGTGCTGAGCAGGCCAGGCGGGACGTTGATCGATTTTGTGCGTGCTTTCACAGATGACGCCTTTCTTTCGACGTTACTCCCTTTTGTTAAAGACCCAGTCGTTCGCCGCTACTGGACTGATCAGATTGCGAGAACGCAGGATTTTCATCGCAGCGAAGTGTTGGATTGGGTGGTCTCGAAGTTCAGCGCGTTTGTCAGTGACCCGACGATCCGGCGCATCATTGGGCAACCCGAAAGCAGTTTCTCGTTCCGCGCCGCAATGGATAGCCAGAAGATTGTGTTGTTGAGCCTGGCGAAAGGGTTAGTGGGAAGTGATAACGCCAATTTTCTGGGTCTGATCCTCTTGCCGAAGATTTTGCAGGCGGCACTCTCGCGGGCCAGTTTGCCTATATCTGAACGGCGTGAAGTGATGCTGTATATTGATGAGTTCCAGAACTATGCAACTGATAGCCTGGCGCTGATGCTGGCCGAGGCACGTAAGTATCGGCTCTCGCTGACACTGGCGAATCAACATGTGGGACAACTCACTCAAGAGATTCGTGATGCGGTGATCGGCAATGTGGGCAGTATCCTGAGTTTTCGTCTGGGGCTGGCTGACGCGCTGGCGATGGAACAGATACTGGCGCCATCGCCAATTACCGCCCAACACTTGACGAGCCTGCCCAATTTTGCTGCTTATGGTCGGGTTCTACTTCAGGGCCAACGCAGCCCGGCCTTCACACTGAAGACGGTGGCCCCTGCCCAGCGGTGGAGCGAAAAGCGAGCAGAAGAAATCCGGGCTTTCTCGCGGAAAACCTATGGGCGTGAGCGTGCCAAAGTGGATGCTGCAATGCAGGCGCTGTCGCGGCTGTAGCAGGACACTCTTGTGATTGGCCGTGTGCCAGCTTTATGGAGGTAGCATGCAGTCAATCACCAAGGTCATCCAGGAGGTCCTGTATCTCCCTTTGCCTGGCCTCAAAGACAGTGCGCTGGTTTAGATTATAATCAGCGGCTTTGCCAAAGGCCGCCTTTGCGTTTTCCAGCAGTTTCTTTTTGGTCTCTCTCGCGTGGGGGAGATAGAAAAGGAAGAGAAACTTTCTGATCTTCAGGGCTTTCTTTTTGAGGGTCTCACCCTGGCCCTGGTACGCATAGGCCAGAGTGGGAGCGTGTGGAGCGCGCAGGGTAGCCCATTCATAGTGCCTGAGCGCCTCATCATACCGTTCTAATTCCCTGAGCGCATCTCCTTTGAGGGCATAAGTTAAGCCATTGGAAGGCAGCAGAAAGATGGCATACTCATAGGCTGTGATCGCTTCCTCGTAACGTTTCAAGCCATAGAGGGCCTGGCCTTCGCCCTGATATGCGTAGGCATGGCGGGCATCGCACTGGATAGCCTTTTCAAACTTTATGAGTGCTTCCTGGAAACGTTGGAGTTTGCAGAGCGCCAGACCCTGGTTATAGTAGACATACGGAAAGGTGCCATTGATCTTGAGGGCTTCTTCATAGGCACCGTTCGCGTCTCGAAGAGTTTTTTCACGGTCCGGTTCCTGCTCCTGCTCACTAAGAACCGAAAGCGCGTTGCCCAGCCCATTAAGGGCGGCTAAAGCCGACGGATCACGTCTGATTGCCTCACGGTAGGCTTCAATGGCTTTCCGTAACACAATCAGAGGATCACTTTTGATCTGCTGAGCGTAAGTTGTTATTGTCCCCCCCAACAGCCAGGCTTGATAAAGCGTGTCACCTCTGCCTATGTAGGTATCCACATAGGATGGATCAAGCTCCTGAGCCTGGTCATATGCCTTCAGAGAATCGGCATAGTTTTCCAAATATCGCAGAACATGGCCTTTGTTGGTGTAGGCACTCACGTACCCCTTGTCTAGTCTGATTGCCTCATCATAGGCAGTGAGGGCCAGTATGCCTGTATTGGCCCCTCTCAGGAACATTTCATAGTAGACATTGCCCTGACCGTTATGGGCAATAGCAGAAGAGGAATCGAGTTGGATGGCACGATAATAGTCATAAAGCGCCTCATCGAAGCGCCTGAGATGCAAGCGAGCATACCCCCGGCTGATGTATCCCTGGGCAGATTGTGGGTCTGGGTCGATTTTAGCAGCGCTCACAAAAGATTCTTCGGCTTCCTTAAAGTTTTGCAGGTGATAGAGGACATCACCCATTGCATTCAGGGCGTCTACAAAGAGCGGGTCTGCCGTAATTGCACATTGAAAGGCCACTCGCGCTTCTCCATAAGAACGCAGCTTCATGAGAGCTTTGCCTTTGTTGTAATAGGCTTGTGCAAAGCCAGGTCTGCAATTGATGGCCGCATCGTATGCCCTTATGGCTTCTTCATAGCTCCCCGATTGAGCGAGCATATCTCCTTTTTGCAGCCAGCCTTCAGCGGTGCGTGGTTGCCAGGCTTGTTCCAGCGCGTCGGCGAAGGCGCGCACGCTGTCAAATCGGTCACTGGGGTTCTTGGCTAATGCGCGTAACACCACCCGTTCCAGTTCCGGTGTGATGTTCGGTACCCTGTCACAAAAAGGCGGTGGGGGCTTGTGTACATGCTGCGCCTCAATATCTGCCCCAACAAAGGGTAAACTACCAGTAAGCCATTCATAGACCAGCACAGCCAGTGAGTATTGGTCGCTGGCAGGAAGCGCTCGCTCTCCTTTAATGCGCTCAGGAGCAGCATAGAGAGGATAAAATGTCGGGTTGCGATTATCTCCCAGCGTCGCTTGAGCAGTGGCTGCCAGGCCAAAATCGCTGAGCAATGCCTCACCATGAGGCCCTAACAAGATATTGCCTGGCTTCACATCCTGATGAATTTGACCGTTATCATGCGCGTATTGCAGTGCCTCAGCAACCTGTGAAACATAGCGAATAACCGTGCCGGGGGACCGATCTTTGGCAGCGAACTCAGCCAGGGTGCCGTTGGGAGCATAGTCCATGACGATATAGGAATCGCCACTCCCCTCATCGATTTCACAATCAATGACCCGGATAATATGAGGATGGCGAAGCGTGAAGACAGTCCCAGCCTCCTGGCGAAAGCGGGCGATCCGTGCTTTTCTCTCAGCGTCTGTCATTACGCTCAAGTCTAGTTTGAGTATTTTAATAGCATCCCGCTTTGGAAGATCAAGATGCTGCCCCAGCCAAACCTCGCCAAAGGCTCCGCTGCCCAACTTACATTCCAGAATGTAATGTCCAACCCGATTTCCAGGTGCATAGCCCATCTATGAATTTCTCCTTGCCCGCATTACAGTATCAGTCATGCACACTCGCCCACCTCTATTCTAAGGCAAAGAGACATGCTCGTCAAGCAAAAATTCACCTCAATCTGTCAAGACAAAACAATATGAGACGAGGTACGTCTGACATATAAACTTGATTTAACAGGCATCCAGGCATGGAAAAGCGAGAAGACTTTTAGGCTACGGCTTCGATCTGCTGTATGTGCTTCTCCTACGAAAAGGTGAGGTGTTCTCAAAAAGAACACCATTGGTTGAACCCAGATACAACGCCGGTATCCCCCACTCCAACGAACGTTTTCTAGCGATGCCGCGCCGCACGTTCATGACTGCTTTATCTATGGCTTGCCCACCAGCCGCAATCTGCTCATAGAAGGAACGGATAAAGGTGACAGTCGCCTCTTCACTCATTGGCATTTGCATCGCCACTGTCGCCTGAATGTGGTGCCGCATCAAAGTTGCTGCTGTGGTGGAAAAGCTGCCATACTGAGTGTTTCTCGTTCCTGCACAGACGTTGAGCATGACCAGGCGGAGGGATGGCTGACCCTCCAGGAGCCTCGCCAATTGTGTTGCAGAGAGCAATGAGGTTTTGCCCCGCTCATTTGCCAGTGCAACAAGTCCCTCATTTGAACGGGCATCGAAAGCCCCATGTCCAATAAAATGGAAGATATGCCAGGAACCCTGCTGAAGTTTCCGTTCCAGATCGCTTTTCGTCTGACCCTCCACCCAGGTCACACTGACCCACCCACGCTGCTCCAGGTCGCCCAGGGCCTGTGTGACCTGTCGCTGCTCGGAGCGCGAATCAAATGGCTCCTGGTCATGAGGGTTAGCAATCATACACAGGATATGCAGCGGCCCTTCTACCTTCAGCGGCGGGATTGGAAGAGGGGGTATGGGTGAGCGGATCAGCGTTGTCTCGTCGGAAAGCGCGAGAAAGGTCTCCTGGCGCGCGTCATAAAGATATTCCCAGGGCAGCATTGCTAATTCAGGTGTCTGGATTTGTAATCGTAAGCGTAGTCGTTGCCCCGCCTGGGCTGCCTGTTGTTGACTCTCTTCATAGAGGTTCCAAACCTCTTTGCTAAAGAGGGGGCCAAACAATGCTTGCCCAAGACGTTGTACGGTTTGCTCCTCTAAGGCGCCTGGATTGCTCATAGCACTGCCTGAGTGCAGCGTCGTGAGCGAATCAGGATTATGTCCGCTGAATGATGGCTCAATAAAAGGGAGGTGGATCGTGCTTTGCACCCGGCCCGCCGTTGAGGAAACGATCAGCGGATAGTCGGCACGGCTGGCCGAGCCAAATTCCAGGAACAGATCGGCAGCGTCTCCGTGTGTTGTTCTCAATTCCTGTCGTTGGTTCGCATCCTTGATAGACCCACCTTGCGGCCTGGCGCCTATCTCAAGGTCAGCGCCTGCAAAGAATGAGGCTTCCTGAATATCCAGGTTATCGGCTTGCCGTGCCCGCTGATGCGTTTGCGTCTTCCTGGAGTTTAGTCCAAGCTCGCTTGCTGTCTCGTAGGCTTTGACGGCTTCTTTATAACGTCCCGCCTGTCTCAGCATCTCCCCCAGATACCACCAGGCTTCAGCATAACCAGGCTCGTCAACAGGGTCGCCCGGAGTGTAAAGGTATAGGGCTGCTCTGAGCCAGGCAATGCGCTGTACGGTACCTACTAATCCTTGTTCTTCATGAAACAGCTCTTGCTCTGGCGGCAGAACGATGCCTGCTGTATCCTGAATGAGCGCGCGTGGTGACCGCTCCCGTCGCTCATCTCTAGCTGTCGCAGCAAAGCGTTCCACCAGCAGGTATAGGGCGCTGCGATAACAAAACTTCTCTAGCCAGGCGGCAGTACGCGCCCGAAAGCTTGCCCGATCCTGTCGCTCTGGATAGTTTAATGCTTGTTCCAGCGCCGCATAAAAGGGCTGACGAAGAGTGTTGCTTGCTCTAAACTCTTCATCCTGAAAGAAAACGGTTGGATCGGTGCTGTGCTGAATGATCGGCCCATGCCTTTCGGCCTGTATCTCCCCGGCAGGGATGTTACCGGGGAAAACCTCACAGAGCCGTTGGAGGTAATGCACGAGAGGCTCCTCCAGGGTGCCCAGGTAACGCCCCAACTGCTTTTTGAGCATAGGCACCTGATTCCAGACTTCTATCATACAGCGCTGGCCGAATGGACTTTCCTCTGCGTAAAGAGACACATCATACCCAGAGCAAAAGGCAAGCTCAAACGAGATAGGCGCAACGACCACGCCTGGCTGGCTCGAAGGATGGGTATGTGCCTCATCGAGCAGGATAACCACGATTCGAGGGGTGAATGATGACCCATTCTCCCACCCGCTGATTGGTGAGAAGCGTTGCTGCGTATTCTGATATTGTGAAAATGCGGGGTATTCCAGAGACCCGGCAAAGGTCGTCCAGACTTGACCAGGCACAATTCTCGATGGCTTGGAGAGGCTGAGCATCTGGCGAAATGCTGCTGTGGGCTGCGTCGGTAGAAACCTGCCCTGGTCAGGGATGTTTGCAGGCTTGTCCAATCTTCCAGACCCACCAATGCTCTTTAGAGGCTTGAGAGTCTCCGCAATCATCAGGCGACTGGTGATCTGAGATGTCACCTGGCCTGCTAAGGCAGATGGCAATTGACCTCTCATACCAACGAGGAGATCAACGGCATTTGGGCACGGGTGCTGATTAAAGGCGAACATCAATGTCGCCTCCCTTCTCGTCTTACTAAGGGTAGATTGTCAGGGAGACTGGCGATCATAATCACTGTCCTTGCTCTGTCCAAAGCTGTTGTGGTCTCTCTCGGTGGGGCATCAATACGCCGTCAGCATACAAATACTTATTTATGCGTTGCATCGTGTATATCTGGCCTCCAGAAAGCAATCGTAACTGGTCGAAGAACGCTATGGCAACAACATCCCAGAGATTGCAACCAGCGGTTGCAGATTGGGAGCCTGGGGGCATGCTTACCCTTCTGGCGAAGACCTACTTTCTTGCACTTCTGCACAAGTCTCAACGAGGGCTTCCCAAATCACTCTGAAATCTTCACGGGTACCGCGAGTGTCGAGATAGGAGGAGATCAAGTTTCTCACGTTCTGAAGCCTCGTATCGGCTTCTTCTGCACTCGCGGGGTCTGATGTCACAGCCGCCGTATTGAGTGGCGCTCCATTCCTATAAAGAAGGAGCGCTTTCCGCTCCCCTGCGCTCAATCGCTCAAAAACCACTTCCACAACCCCGCATAAGTGGAAGAGCGCCTGCATAACGGCTTCCTTCTCTTCAGGCGTATCAGCCCAAAGATTGGCTTGCTGACTCGACTTCCCCAGCCAGATTTGTGCCGTTGATTTCGGAACCCCCAGGATGCGCTCGATTTCCTTGAGTGTGCATCCGTTGGCTCTCAGCCCCAACACTCGCCGCTGCTTGTTGGTGCTCTTGGTAAAGATCTGCCGCGCGCCTTCGGCAATAATCGCCTGTTTCTCGATTGATAGCCCCTGGCTGATAATATCACCAAGCGTTCGCTTATCTTCTCCATCGCCCTGATGGACTGGCTCATCCAGAGACACTGCCTTCTCCTCCCATTGCTGAAGATCGCAATAGTTCTGTAACACCTCTACAAGTTGTTGCAGCAGCAGAGTGGCTCCGATCTTCTGAAAGAGCGCTGCCAGAAAATCGGCAAGCCGTTGCTCAAGGAAAACGGTAGGGGGGTCTATGGTGAACTTTCTAACGGGGAGCAACCTGATACCCAGGCTGGCGACGACAGAGTCCAGCGCTGATCCTGCATAGGGCTGGACTGTCTTTTCCCAAACGCGCAGCCCCCATTGAGAGAAGTCTCGCTTCGGGTGACCACCTGGCTGTCTGGTAAAAGAGGCGAAGCGTTGGTCACGCCTGAGAATGCTCTCAACCTGTTTATATACAAGGTACGAAGGGTTCTTTTGCATGGTATCTTGCAAATGCCATTGTATTTGCCGCTCAAGCCCCTTCTGGAATCCTGGCAGGTCGCAGTTCGCCAGCAAGAGAAACTCCAGTTGATGCCGCAGGATTAGCCTTTCCCAAAGCACGTCATGTGTGATCGTCCGACAGGCTTCCTCATCTTCCCAGCTTCCGGTTGGCGAGTAGAACTCTGCTGGATAGCGTCTGGCAAGGTGTCGAACAACAGAGAGTACCGTATCATAGAGCATCTGGTTCATATGGAGCTGCTCGCCGCCAGCGGTACACTCCTGCATAAGCCGCTGCAAGTGGATGTCCGGGGTGGATGGTTGCTTTTGAAGGATCAGGAAAAAAGCGATGAATCGTTTGAGGCCGCTGTAGTAAGCTGCCATCTCGTCCTGCTGCCCGCTGCTCGTCAGAAAGAGGGATTGAATTCGGGTTATGGCTGATGAATTGGTGCGCGCCAGTCCACCAGCTAGCTGGCCGGTGGACTGCTGATTGAAAGGCGCATCAAGCCTCCGGCAACAGGCTGTCAGGAGATTGTCTGGCCCCTCATCTTTCCAGGAGGGGGATAGAGGAGAGCAAGGTTGGTAATGGGGGCGGCCAACAATCTCTTCCAATATCTCTCGAATTACCTGTTGATTCTTGGGGCCAATGCCCACCTGTTCATATTCTTCGAGCAGGGTTTGGAAATCTATCACTGCTTGTGCCTTCCTCTCCCCCTTTATGCCTCTGAGTCCGCTCGCTCAGGATGGCTTCGCCTTGCCCTCAAAGCGCTCTGCACCATTCATTCAATAAGGGTAAACAAGGGATGTGTGTCGAATTTCCCGCTCTCTTCCATGACTTTCTCTCTCCCTGGCTGCATTTGCTGCGCATGGCATCACCTGGGCTTGCGCGGGAGGATACTGCACCTCTCGCTGAAAAGAGCTGGAAGTGTTGGAAAAACTATGAACATACCCTGTTTATATTCGCTAGAGAGCAGCGGCGAAAAAGAAGCGCTGTAGAGAAAGCAGCGAATACGCCCTCATAGAAAATCGCTATAGTATTTAGCGATACCATAAGAGGCTGTTTTCACTGTTGAACATTATAATACCACATGTTATGTGGCAGTGTTCATCGAATGATTATAGACTCGCAGACATGTAAAAACTTATCTTGATGCTTGTACTGGAAGGAAAGAAAGGGATAATGGGAGCGCCTTCAAGAACGCTGCCTATGGTTGCGGTCAAGGAGCAGTTGACGACCAGACGCCTGCTGCCAGCCTCGCTGGTGCGTGCTGAGGATGGCGGGGTGCGCTGCCTGGCCTGTACCCGGCGCTGTCTCTTGCATCACAACCGTGCCGGGTTTTGCAGCGCCATTGAAAATGAGCATGACCGACTCATCAGCACTGCCTATGGTGTGGTGGCTGAGGCGAGTGTTACCCCCATTGAAAGCAAGCCCATCTTCCACTATCTGCCCGGATCACAGGTTCTCTCCTTAGGCGGCCTTGGCTGTAATTTACGCTGTCGCTTCTGCCAAAACTGGGAGATTGCTTTTCGCAGTGCCCGGCATGCTGGAGGGCTGTCAACACCCAATTTGCCCCCAGAGAAGGCGATTACTCTCGCACTTGAGCAGGGCGCACAGGGTCTGGCCTGGACCTTCAATGAGCCATCAATCTCTCCGGTCTACACCGCTGATTGCGCCCGGCTAGCCCATGAAGCCGGACTGTTTACTGTCTATGTGACCAACGGACTGTTGACGCAAGAAGCGCTGAGCTTTTTGGGAGGCTGGCTTGATGTCTATCGCGTAGATATAAAGAGCCTGGATGCTGTGTTTTATCGGCGTATCGGCGCGACAGATCGTATTGCCGAAGTACTGCCAATAGCACGGCGCGCGCAGCAGGAATTTGGCATCCATGTGGAGGCTGTGACCAACCTGATGCCTGGACTGAATGACTCCGATGAGCATCTGACTCGCCTGGCTGATCAACTCATCTTGCAGCTTGGGGAACAGGTTCCCTGGCACCTGACAAGCTATGTTCCCTATGCGTTTATGCGGGATGTGCCCCCAACGCCACCCGAAACACTGGCACGCGCCCGGCAAATTGGCTACCGCGCCGGATTGCACTTTGTCTACACCGACAGCGTGACTGACCAGGAGAGCGCCCATACCCGCTGCCCAATGTGCAGAGCGCTGGTGATTGAACGATCTCCTGGTCGGGTCATTGCCTGCGGACTAGACCTCAGCGGCGCCTGTCGCTCCTGTGGCACTGCTTTAGGAATCGTCACTGCCGCGCGGCATCATCAATAAAGGGGGAGATTATTCATAATGGCTCGCTTCTTCCAACGCATCGCGCGTTGTTTGTTTGCCGTTGGTGGGCTGGGGATATTGTGCGTGGCTGGGTTGCCAGCAGCGGCTCATGTGCAGTCAGCGCCCACATCATCCAGCCGCACACATGCTGCTTCCTCCGGCCATGTCACCATTCTGGTGCTGGATATGTCCGGTTCGATGGCGACGAACGATCCGAACGGCATTCGCTGCTCCGCGGCTTCCGCCTATATTTCGCTAAGCGGTCCAGGGAATTTCATCGGCGTCGTCGGCCTGGATAATAACAACGGTAGCCAGGGCGGCTCGTATAATTTTCAGCTTGCCCAGGTCTGGAGCCAGCCGGTTGAGATGTCAACCCTCTCGGCGCGCAATGGGTTGATTCAAGCCATCGTGCAGAAATCAAATCATTGTGCCCCGGACGGCAGCACTCCCACATATGACGCGCTCAATCAGGCGCTGACGATGCTCGCTTCGGCGACACACAACGGGCAACTGTCCGGCTCGGCCATCTTGCTCACCGATGGGCAGCCTGACCCTGATACCCAGCCGCAAATCAAGGCTATCCAGACTGATCTGGCTCCTCAGTTCCAAAAGAACAACTGGCCTGTCGATGTCATTGCACTTGGGGCAGATAAGAGTTTTCACCCCTTCTTGCAAGACCTCGCCAACGCCACGTCTGGCAATTTTTATGACGACGGCAACGGCGTGGTGCCTGGCGTCTCGCCGCTGAACATCACGCCGTTCTTTGTCAAAATCTTCTCTGAGCGCATTGGCGGGCGCACCCTCGGCCCAACCATTCCAGTCACCAATCTGGATGGAGGCACTACCTCACGCGATTTCCAGCTTGGCCCGGGTAATAACGATCTCTATGTGATTGTTGTTAAGGACCGTTCCTCAACCACCGTCACAACGACCTCGCCTGATGGACAAACGCTCCCGCCGCAGGTGCCCGGCACGCAGGTATTGACCGGCGATCCCTATTACGCCATGTTCATCGTTAATGGACCACAAGATGGCACCTGGCAGGTGAATGTGACTGGCTCTGGCGAATTCTTAATGGACAGCCTGATTGTGTCAGGGCTGACAGTGGCAATCACCACTCCAGCGAGCAATAATACCGCGCTGCCGCTGGGCCAGTCATTTACCGTCTCAGCAACCGTCGTCGGACCTGATGGGCTGCCTGTCACGGGCAATCAGGTGAGCGTATCGGCTCATCTCACCGCGCCTGCTGGCAGTCCGGCACAATGTTCGGAACAATTGATTCTGAGCGACACTGGCAGCCCTGGTCTCTATCAGGCAATGACCACCATTCCAGTCAATTGCACGGCGGGGACCTACGATATTCTCGTGCAGGTCAGCGAGGTAACAGATACCCCCATCTCCAGTAGTGATCGGACGGTGCGCCTGGAGCTGTTCCCTGTTCCTTACTTCTTCAAGCCGGGCAGCAATACCATCACTGCCAGCGTTATTGAGGCGCCCGTCGTGGTCTGGGATGCCGCGCTGCAATTCATCTACAGCCATCTTCCCTGGCTTGCCGGGTGGCCGCTGGGAGGGCTGCCCGCGCAAACGGAAGCCAGTCTGGCCGGACAGGTGGAAAAGCCAGTGCAGACAACCTCTGGGCAACCTGCGACACTGGTACCCTACTCGGATGCGACGGTAACAGGGACGGCAACGCTGGTAGGATCGAAGACCAACGTGCCCTTGACAGTGGTGAATGATGGAAATGGACGTTTCCACGCGCTGTTCTCCGCGCCCGTCAGCGGAACCTATCAAGTGACTTTTATGACCAGCGGCAGTTTTGAAGACACACACGGGGACTTTGGCACAACAGTGCGAACGGTGCGCCTGGTGGTGCAGCATGCAACCTGGTTCTGGCAGGAGATTACAGCCTGGCTTATTACCCTGACCTATCTGTTGATCCTCTTCTGTGTGGGTTTGCTCATCAATTTTTTGTGGCGGCCTGTACCCCGTCAGGTGAATTACGAAAGCTCTTCTGGCATCAAGCGACCATTCTCGAAGCAAGGCCGGGGATTGGGAATTCTCATCCATCGCAATCTTCTACCCAGGCCAATCGGGGGAGAGCGTGGCCTTGAATTACGCTTCACCAGAAGAGGCAGAAAATTAGGAAGATATGAGGTGCGATTGACCAACCCCAGAAATATGCGGTGGTCCAGCATAAGCGGCACAGCGCTTTCTACCAGAAGATTCAAATCGGTCAATGGGCTAGTCAAGACCAAAGATGATGGCTCAACCGAGACGTACAGATTTCTAAAGTCCAGCGAATCTGCCAGGTCCACAGGGGAGCCATATGGCCCTCCTGGCAGTGCGCCCTATCTGCCCAACCGCCCGGCGGAGCAATCAAAGCGGCGCTCAAGAGGGCCGCTCGCGGGATTAACCTCCTGGCTGGCCGGGTCAGGTCGGCAGAGCAAAAGCAGCCGCCAAAGGCGAGGGGCGGAGCAGTTGCGCTCAAGAAGGCGCTAAGCACATCTGCTGTTGATGTTGAAGAGTTGAAGAAAGGATTACGTCCTATGGCGATGCCTCCGCCAAAAACTCCAGAAGAGCTAAACCAGATGATGGTGGCAGCGAAGATTCCCCAGGTGCTGACCGCGCCGCGAATTACGACGCCCGCGCTGGTGGTGCTGCTAGGGAGTACGCCTGCCAAAGCAGCGATGGAGCTTTGCTATCATCTGCTCTCGCTGACACCGCAAGATCGCCGCCGGGTGGCGCTCGTTTATATTGACACCGATGCCATGCCCGATGATGTTGTCAGCTTCCGTAAAGCGCATGAAAATGTCTTTCAAGATCAGCATGTCCAGCGGATTGCGGTTCCGGTGGGTATTAACCATATTGACTGGCCGCAGAGCAATTCCAACGCTCCCGGCTGGCCTGACTTGGGCATCAGCGGGCATAATCTCCTACCAACAAAAGCGCCGCAATATTTTGCTAATGGGGCAGGAGGCATCAGAAATAATGGGCATGTGGCTGCTGCCAACGACCACTGGAAAATTGTTCAGGCATTGGAATCGGCTCTGACCAGCCTTGAACGGGTGAGCAGCGCTCAAGGTGCTGTTCGCGTGAGCGAAGTGCAGGCCAATATTGTGGCGTTTCTGGGCGGTGGCACTGGCAGTGGCATTCTGGGGGATGTGGCCGTGATGGTGCGCCAGATGCTCACCAAGCGGCAGTACCAGCAGCGCCTGAATCTCTTCTGCATCCTGCCCGAACACATCCTGGGTGCCGCTCAGACGAATATTAGCTGGCGCCAGAGCAATGCTACTGCATGCCTGCTTGAGCTGCTGGCATTGAGCCTGGCAGCAGAGACGCCAGGCAATAATGGACGCTACGTGAAGTATCTCTACACTGATCGCTATGAACTCACAGCGGACCCGATTGCCAATGAGGTCTACTTGATTGGGCGCACTGGTATGGCTAGCCCGGATGATGCCGCGCGAATTGTGGGGCTGGACTTGTTTCAGCGCATTACCGATGCGTCGGGGGTGGGCTTTCTGGAACACTCCACCTGGGTCAACCGCTTCTCGCTGGCAAAGACGGATGACCGCAAGCTGCCAACGATGTTCGGGACAAGCTGCCCAATGGAGGTACAATTTCCCGCACGGGAAACTGCGCGAGCCTTTGCGCAGGTCTCCGCCGCCTACCTCTTGCCCTATCTGGTAGGCCGGGAGCCGCCGCTCCCTGATGTGGATGCCTTAAAGCGTACCTCCTGGGTGCGAGAATGGGACGAAGTTGCTGAATTGACCCTTGCTGGCAAACCTTTTGCAGTCAGGCCGCCAGATGAGTTCCCCGAAACGGTCTTTGTCGATGCCAGCCAGGATGTCTTCGACAACATCTGGAATGAGTTAGAGCGTCGCTACCGCGCCACAGAAGCCCGGATTAACCTGAAGATTGGGGAGAAACGCCAGGAGGAGATTCGCCAGATATATGGGATGCCCTCCGAAGCGGTGGATGCCCGCTTCGGCCCGCTGGAGCGGCAGATTCTACACCTGGCGCTGCTGGAAGAGGAATATAAGACGATTCAGGAGCGCTTGAGGGTGGAACTTCCCCCGCCAGTTCCAGACCGTCCACAAGTTCTGGAAGATCGCTACCTGCATCCTCCAATGGGGATCGGTTTCCTGCGAGGTGGCCTTGCCGGGGAGATTTGCGACGAATATAACACCATCTTGCGGCTTCGCCTGCAAGTAGCGCGACACGAGGGCCTAAAGCGCCTCATTGCAAACTTGCTGCAAGAAGTCTCTCAGCAATTGAAGAACGCCCGCGCCTCCTACCGCAAAGAATTGGCCGAGATACAGCCAGAACAACTCTTGCATCGCGGCCACATGAATGCTGCCTGGCAAGGGAAACTGGACCGGCCACATCCACACCAACGCCACATTTTTGATCTGCTGACGCTGCGCGCAGCCGAGGATGATCGCAGCATCGCAACCGAGCGACTGTATTATTGGGCCACGCTTCCAGATGGTGATCGCCTCCAGGAAGCGCCAAAGGAATTTGGGCAGCGCATTGCCGATGAATTTCTTGAGCGATTCATGCAGTATCTACGGGACAACCACACTGCTGGAGCGTATGGGGATCAGGTAGATGGTCAGAATGTTCACGCGCTGCTGAGTCACAGCGGCCAGCACTGGGCCGAAAGTGCTGAGGAGTTCTTCTTCAAATACTATATGAAGCGATTTGACCAACTGAATCTGTTTCGAATTCTCCAATTGGGCACAGGGCAACCAGCAGCAAAGATCAGCGACTACCTCCTGGAGCATTTGCGGCATATTCGCGGATTGATGGGAAGCCTGATTGCCTTTGAGCCAACCCTGTGGAGGGAGGGCGCCGAGCAACTGGATACCACCATTTACCTCAGCATGCGTTGGGACTCCGGCGCGGAAGAGCAAATACTCCTCCAGGCGCTGAATGCGCTGGGAGCGCTGACCGATCAGGGCCAGCGCGCTTTGCCCGCCAATATGATTGACCCGCATCGCTTGCAAGTCTCCTACGGTCAGCATGGCATCAGCCTCTCGACAATTCCAGAGTTCTACCGTCCCACCAACAGCATGATGGCGGAATATTTGCGCCATCATGGGGAGTGGGTTGGCTCCCATGCACGAGTGATTCACGATCCCAGAACGAGTGGCCTCTATGGTAGGAGCCTGACGCCCGTGCATAGCAGCTATGAAATGGAACGACTGGTGTGCGCCCCCCATGTGCTGGGCTATGGAAGCCAGAACGGCACTCAGCCACAGCAGCAAGTGGATACAAGCCTGCGTGGCCGGGTCATTCGTGATGCCAGGCCACCATTGAGCTGGGGAAGTGCTAACAACCAGCAGAATGTTCCAGGGCAGAATGGTGGCAGCGCATCTTCTTTCCAGCCCTGGCCGGGCCACTCAGGCCCTGGCGGGGCGCCACCGCCTGCATCGGGGCCGGGCAATCCAGGGCCAGGGGGGATGCCGCCATATGGGCCAAACGCTCCGGGCCAAGGCGGAGGATGGCAAACGCCCACAATCTTGCCAGACAATCCAGGTGGGGCACCACTACCGCCCGCACCGGGACCAGGCAATCCAGGTCAGGGTGGTGGGATATTGCCTTCTGAACCATAGCAAGCATAGAAACAACCACTAGCAGCCTGCTTTTGGCACAGACAACGTACCAGCGGGTCGAAAGCAGGTTCCCTGCTGAGGCAGCAGCCAATACGACGATAGGGAGGAAGCGCTGTTGATACAGTTGACAGATCGTTACTTTCGGCCAACCATTTTGATCTTTCTTGATGGCACAGCAAGCGCGCCTCAAACGCCGGGGGGAAGCCCTAAAGCGGCTGATAGGACTATTTATGACTACTTTCGTGACCTGTGCAAAGGGTTAGATCAGCGGCTGTATCAGGGTATAGGCTTGCTGCACATCAATGCTGGCGAGACAGACGCAAGGCTGTTGCCCATTCAGGATCAAGATGATGCTGCGGGTAGCCCGGTCGAAGGTCCTTTTGCTGATTTGCTGAATAAGACATTGCAAAATATTCAGGGCGTTGTGGCTGGGGATGTCATTACGATGGCTGGATATACTGTTCCACCTGGCCCGCCCCAAATCTATATCATCGGCGAGACTGACTCACCCTGGCTGCAACAGGTTGCTGACTGGGTGATTGAGGGACTCAAACGATATGCCTTATCTCCTTTGATCTACTATGTATTGATTGATCGTTATGGTCGTCCCGTTCCCTAAAGGCCAATGCAGACCACCTGGCTGAATGACCCCGGTTGAAGGATCGCCGGGCGAAATCACCAGAGAAGAGGAAGTAACGTGATGCAGTGCCCTCATTGTAATACCTCTGTACGTGACGATGCTAAATATTGTACTGCCTGCGGTCGGCCGCTGGCACCTGCCAGAGCATCTGCGTCTTCGCCACCCGTCCTTGCAGATGTCCTCTCCTCTGGTACTGAGAGTGTTGCCTGTCCGAACTGCCAGGCACCAATGCGACAGGGTGCCAAGTTTTGCCATCAATGTGGGCACCCACTGACACCCAGCGGCGCGCTCCCCGTCCCTGGCGCTGCGTCCAGCAGTGACGACTCAACGTTAATTGCTTCCGCCCCTCCTGTTGACCCGTTCTCAATGAGTGGGCTACTCCCAACGACACTCCCGGCATCACCTGATGCAACCATCATTGCCAGGAGCAGCTTAAAGCTGCCCAGTGACCAACCCTTTGCGCCCCCTGGCTCTACAGGGTCTGCATATTCTGGATATGACAACACGAGTATGGGCAGCCCTCCCATGTCCGCCTATAGTTTGCCGCTCGCTCCCATGCCGCCTCCGCCTCCCACAAACGGGCAGGCTGAACCTGACGATCAGTTTGGTTCTTCAGGCCCTCCACATAGAGTTGGGCAAGGCAGACCCGGCATGACCCCATCAAATCCTGTTCAGGGCTATTCCGGTAGCCTCCCACCACCCCCACCCTCCTGGACCGATGATCTCCTGGCACATCAGGCTGAATGGCCCAGGGTGAACTATGCCTTCACCTACGAAAATATGGACCGGGAAGATCGGATTATCCGCGAGGACCGCCTGCGCTATGCGGTTGCCGAGGCATTGTTTGGACTTGTGGCTTCTGGGGCCAGTGTCACCTCTACCTTTCATGAGGTGACGAAAAAAGATGGCCGGATTGTTAGCACAAAGGACCGCATTGGCACCTACAGCACCAGCATGATCCGCTTCCCCCGCGCCGCCGTCGAGAGCTACTGCGCTAGCATGCTAGGTGCTGAACTCTTCCAGATATGGGCCGAGCGTATCAGACCGCTTCCCGGCGATCCCCAGAGTGCAGCAAGGCAGATCGACGAAATCAGAAGGCAGCGAAACCTGGCGCGGGCGCAGGCTGAGGCAATCAGAGAAAGACTTGAGGATACTGATCCGCTGCCTGGCGTCCCAGGCTATCGCTGGGCGAGCCTGAAATCTCTTGAAGATGATCGCTCCTGGGCATTGCAGGAAGAGACCGAACGATTGTTTGCACATTTTTCCCCTGACCGTATTACTGGCCGTGTCACCAGTCGGATGATTCAGAATTGGGAGGCAGACGCCTGGCGCACCTTCAGACAATGGCAGCAGACAGCGGAACGTGCCTGGAATGCAGTTTCCCAAGATGTGCAACAGAAGGCGGCAGAGACCATCAACGGACTTTCGCTGGGCGATGCGGGCAGCATCATGCTGGCCCAAAAATACCTGGAAGCGCTCGAAATAGCGTTGCAGGATTTGCGCAATGAGCTGAGCAACTGGCGCGTAGAGCATAAGAAGCGCTTTGATGCTGAATTAGCCCGCCTGGCGCAAGAGGCCAACGGCCCCTGGAGCGCCGGGGTCATACCCGCTGCTGCGCTGGGCGCTGTGCCTCCTGCGGCTCCGACGGCTGCTGGGGGTACAGGAAGTATGCCCGCCTTGAGCGGCTCCCAGGCGGTGGGCGCTCAGAGCGCGCCACCAGGCGGCTTGCCAGGGCAATCAGCATCGAATGCTCGTTTGCCGGATGCCGTGCAAGACGTTGTGCGGAATCTCAGTGCGCGCTTTGATAGCGTATCGCTGCCAACACCAACCAACTTGATTGGGGTGGCGTTGATGGCAATCCCACCGCTGGCACTTCTGGCGGCAACCCTGATCTCCTCACCAGCGCCTGTCCAGCCGCTTGAGTGGGCGCTGTGTGGAGCGGGGGGATTCGCCCTGGCAGCACTGATCGGCTGGTTTTATCATTTGTCCTGCCAACGAACCTATCACGACGCCAAACTTGCGCTGCTCCGCACCTACCAGGTTTATTTCGCTTACCGCCGCGAGCAGTGGGAAGATCAATTACGTGTTGGAGTGCTCGGCCCGTTGATTCGTATGGTCCAACGAAACCGTGAGTTCCTGGAACATCTGCAAGAGTTCATTCTGACGCGCGCGGAGGCGTTCCGCAACGCGGCTGCTGAGACAGAGCGCGAACTCTTTGAAGGCCCCAGCAGCGCCCGCGATGCGCTCATCGCCCTGGGCAAAGAGCTTTCACTCCAAGAGGGAGGGCTTGGGGAAGTAGACGCATTCATTCGACGACTTCGTGAGAGTGCATCCAAAGAAGACTTTCATAAGAGCAGTAATATCCTGGAAGCATTCCATCGGCGCCTGACCGAACGCCATCGCAGCATTATGGACCTGACCGAAACCGAGATTGAAGAAGGGGCGCGGGCCTTCAGCCGCGAAGTGATTGCCGCCTATCTTACTGGTGATATGGTCAGTGTTCATACAGTGCTGGCGAACCAAAACCGGCATATCGAGCAGCTCTGGACAAAAGCGCAGAGTATGAGCCAGCGTTTTCTGCATCGCCTTCCCGGCCAACAGCAGCTACACTATCTCTCCGGGCACCAGGAAGACCTTCAGGGAAGGCTACCGTCTCTGGCGGCCAATACAACAATCACGGCCACCGGGTCTGAAGAGTGGGTTATCCTCTCCTGCTTGAAAGTCGGTGGGTCGCGCATCCCTGAGAATCGCAGCGATTGAGTACGCAGCGAGCAAGAGGAGGAAAACAACATGGCAATGGTACAACCGCCGCAGGCAGGCCCGCCAATGGGAATGCCCAGCGTGATTGGTGAGCGCGGTGGCCTCTATCCGCGCTGGCCGTTCCTGGCTGCGATCCTGCTGGTCCCGCTGACCATCGCGGCCTACATGTTTCATCTGTTCGATCACTGGCTGGGAATCTTCCAGGTGCTGGTCCTCTGGGCAGTGTTTTTGCTGCTCTGGTTCCTGTGCTTTGTCCTGGGGCTGCAACCTCTGGAGCTAGAGACACCTGATCCTGTCAACACGCCCATCGCCTACTTTTTCTGGAATCTCTCAAACTTTGGGCGGGTGCGGCCCCTGCTCGTTGGTTATGGCTGTGCCGCCCTCATCGGGATCGGTGCTGCCGCTTACCTTGGCAAATTGACGCCGCTGGTGCTGGCGTGGGGAGTTATCGTGATGGTCGTGGCTATTTGCGCGCTGTTCTGGCATCCGCGCGCCCCGGCACAGGCCCAGAGCGCGCAGGCCCTCTGGCAGCAGACACTGAATCAGACGGGGTCGCCCTGGTATGTCTTCCGCAGCATCCCGCCCTTCAATCGGCTGTTTCCGCCGCGCGCGCCACAACCATCAGCCAATCCAGGGCAGCCGACCAATCCTCCAGTACAGATGCCTACACAGCCAGGCAGCTAGCCACGCTGCCAATGATGGCGCTGGAGCCTGCTGAAGCCTGGCACAACAACCGGAGCAAACGATACGACGTTGTTCAAGAGCGTGAGAGTACGCTCGTTTTTGGAGGTGAGCGATGGGCAACCCTGGCGTTGGCGTCCAGGCTATGACCTTCCAGGTCCACCCGTCGACGATGACGCAGGTGCGGGTCGGCACGACCACGCAGCAGATTGCGCGCTTTCTGGCGGAGGACCTTCATATCCTGGTTCATGAGGCCAATCTTGACCTGGCTGACTGGCTCGGCATTCACTCTGATGAATACCCATCTGATCCAGCACTTCTCGTAGAACTGATCTGCAATGATATTGAGGTGATGCTGCGCCAGCGGCTGATTACCGGCGTGCGTTTTCTGCTGAGCGAAGAGAAGCCAGATCAAAACACCAACCGTTACCGCCTGGGCTATCTCGTGGAATACCGGATCGGCGACATCCCGGTGCGCACGCTCAACACCAATCCTTTGACTGCATATGGTGGTCGCTTGCAGATGCCCAACCAGACCAGTAAATGGCCGCGCTTTGCCCTGCTGATTGATTGGGACCCCAGAGCAGATCGTAACGAGGTCGCCAGTGTAATGCGCCCATCCTATCTGTTCGATTGGGTGGCCGTCAACGACACCTACGACGCGAACAGCCTGGTGGAATATCGCCGGGGTGGCCTGGGCACGGTAGTCGTCCGCATTGAATCAACGGTGCCTGGCAATATCCCACCAGCGCAACCATAGCAAGGGACAACGCGCCGATGAAGAGACTCTTCTATGATCTCTATATCCATCCAGACCAGGGGCCAATTACGCCGGTGAGGATTGATCTGGATGAAGTGGATGCAGCAGGCGAGAGCAGGCCAGGCAGCGCCAACGATGCCATGGTCGATGCCATTGTGAAGCAAATCAAAGACCCTCCCGAAAGGGAGAACCCCAAAGGTATCAAAGAACTCTTCAAAGATTTGCATCCAGAAGACGCCCGCGAAGGCATCAAGGGGTTGCTCAGATATATGAACCGCCTCAATATGATGTATCTTTCCGGCACTGCTCTGCGCGTGCCGGGGACGATTGCAGCACCAGTGAGTGGACAAGATCAGGCGCTGGGAGAGAAGATCAAGCAATTGACCGCCAAAATTACCGAACTGACCACAGCGCTGCAACAGGAGCGTATCAATCACGCGCAGACCAGAGCAGGGTTTGTACGGGCAGATGCCGATCTGAGACAGGTAAGGACCACCCTTCACCAGCTTCAAATGCAAATCACTCAGGCATCATCAGAAGTTCAGAGACTTGGGCAACAGGTGCAGTACCTCAATCGCCACCTGGCCGTGCGCACCCGCGAGCGCGATGAGGCGTTGCAGAAGGTGGCAGAAGTGGAGACACGCCTTGGAATGCTGCAACACAGCCTGAGCCAGCGGGCCAACGTGACACCAGAGGAGCTGAGCAAGCTGCGTCGAGAAGTGGCAGAGGCAGAAAACGATGCAAAGCAGCTCAGGGCATCGCTCCAGGAGAAGATGGCAGAGATCAAAATGCTCAAGGAGGAGCTTGCCGACATGCCAACCATTATCCAGAAAAACGCACCAGGAGGCGGAGACCCTTTTCTCCGCTCCGATTGGGATAACTGAACCAACCATGCCTGGAAAAAACAGTATCTACCCTTGTTAGAAAGGATGAGGAAGCCATGACTCCTCAAGAGCCAGCCACAACCAGGCTTATTCCGGCGCTTCCCGCAAGCGAGTTCGTGGAGAAGCCGGAGGAGATTGATCGGCTGATCGTGCGTCTCCAGCCGGACGGGACGCTCTATTTCAGGGGCCTTCGCCAGCGGGTTGAAGAGTTCCTGGAGGCGTGCGCCGCTGCCGGACTTGAGCTTCATGTGGACCATATTGCTCTGTGTGGGTAGCTCCAGGGAGCCTTCGTGGCTTGAGCAGAAAGCGAGCGCAGAGGCATGAATGCAGCCCCTCAGCCAGTGAGGCGCTTTCGCCCACACTGGACGCAAGAACTGTTGACACTCTATCGGGGAAGGATTGCCCAGCAGTTTGTCTTACACTTCAATATCACCGATCAGGTGATTGATTTAAGCGACGAAGAGGAAATGCCTGATCCAGTGACAGGCGACCGCATGCCCACCGGATCAGTCGTAGGCAAGCCGAGATACTTCCGCGAGTATCTGCATGACTTTCTCCGCGCCAATATGCAGATGGAGGGCGGGTTAGGCTGCCAGGCGATCTATACTTATTCGTTGGCTGGTGGGTTGCTCGCTGAAGAGACCTCGACTGGCGGCACGCCGCTCAGCACTGAGATGCGCCGCAACATATGGCAGCGGGTCTACGATGCCTGGTCGGGGGTGCGCCCGCCCCAGCGTACTTCTCAAGCCGGGCAACCCCAGGAGGGGCAGGAAGTTGCCCTGCCTGATAAAGTCTCCGATAATTTTAAACTGCTGGGCCATATGCTGCGCCAGCGGTACACAGCAAACGGAAACCCCTGGCGCGATGGCGAACAGGAAGCGCCCATTGCCGTCATTCTGGATTACGCTGAGAAACTGATCCCGTTTCGCCTGGGAGAAGGCCAGGGCGACCGCGAGCAGCTTCAGGCACTGGAGACCGTTCAGCGCTGGGCGCTTGATCCCCGCATTCGTTCGACACTCAATGTCGTGATCTTGTTGACGACAAACATCGGCCAGATTGCCGCGAGCGTCTATGCCGGAGGCAGCGGCTGCCGGGCAATTCGCGTGCCTTTGCCCAACATGAACGAGCGCCGGGCGTACATCCAATGGAGAATGCGCACCCCACCGTTTGTCCATCTCGCCCCCGCCGATTTCGGCGCTGACGCCGATGGGCAGGCTGTGATGCTCGCTCGCTCAACACAAGGCATGCGACTCTCTGATATTGGGAATTTGAGCCGCCGAATCATTGTCGAACGCCAGCGGCGCGGCGTGGCACCTGTGATGACGATGGCAGATGTGCAGCGCGAAAAGGCCGAAGTCATTCAGGTCCAGAGCGAGCAACTGCTGGAAATCCTGCAACCCAGGCGCGGGTTTGCCGAGATTGGCGGCATGGCACAATTGAAAGAGTACCTGGGGCAGCGTACCAGGCAGATGCGCAGCGGACTCCACACGCCCCTGGTTCCAAACGGTCTCTTGCTCGCCGGGCCACCGGGAACTGGCAAGACGATCATTGCCGAAGCTCTGGCTACCGAAAGCGGCTTTAATCTTGTCAAGATGCGCAACATCCGTGAAAAATGGGTTGGCAGCTCTGAGCGCAACCTGGATATGGTCCTCAATCTCTTGCGAGACCTGCATCCGGTGGTGGTCTTTATTGATGAAATCGATCAGGCAATGGGGCGACGCGATACGGGCCAGAGTGGCGACAGCGGCGTGGGCGCGCGTATGTTCGGGCGTATCCTGGAAGAAATGAGCAACCCGTTCAATCGCGGGCGCATCCTGTGGGTGGCTGCCACTAACCGCGCCGACATTCTGGATGAAGCGCTCTTGCGCCGTTTTGATCGGGTCATTCCGCTGCTGACCCCGGATATAGAAGAAGCCTGCCGCATTTTTGCAGCGATGCCAATCATGATTCAAAAGCAGAGCGATAATGCCGTCAAAGTTTTCTACAGCAGCGCGCTGATTCAGAGTGGCCGTGAAATCCCAACCGATGCCGATTTGCGCCCGTTTCGAGGGGTTGCCGAAGAGGTGGTCAAGCGCGGTCTGACGGGCGCAGGAATAGAAATTATCGTTCGGCGCGCGGCTGAGATCGCCTGCGAAAAAGCCGTTAAAGCAGGGAGGCCAGTCACGGATAATGATCTGCCAGCCATCGAGCTGGAGCATCTGATGGAGGCCATCCACGATTACAAGCCGAACCAGAATGCTGCCATGTACAACTATCAGACCTTGCTGGCGATTCGCGCCTGCAACTTTCATTCCGTAATGCCAGTGCTGCCCAAACGCGACATCTTCGAGCGCATTATAGGCAGCGATGGACAGGTCAGCCTGCCAGCGTTGGAGCGCGAGATCGGGCGCCTGCGTCTCATGGTGGAAAACCCTGCGCTTGCGGCTGATATGTAGCAGCTCGCGCAGCATAGAGAAAGAGAGCTAGAAGATGAGTACAGAAGGAACAGCGGCTGTGGCGGGACTGCCCGTTGCTGTGGCGGGAGCGCCAGTGATCGGACTGGGGGTGCTGGTGGCAGGAACGGGGATTCTAGTAGCTCAGGGCATCATGTGGTGCTATGAAAAACTGGAAGAAAACTATCGCTCCGCCTGCCAGAGCTATGCCAATCTGGCTGAGGCCGCCAGTCAGGAGGCGTTCGTCAGGCAGCAGGATCGCTATCCGCTCCTGGTGGCTGCCGTCAACCAATTTACGACAGCCCCACACCTGCGGGCTGCGTCAGGCGCGGCGCAGTCTGCCCAGGCCACAGCCACGCCAGACCCCAGGCTCCAGGAGGAGGCAAACGCAGCGCTGGCCCGCGCGCAGACGGCGCTGCGTTCATCCGCCGATGCCCAGCAGGTGCGCGAAGAAGCCGAGCGCGCGATACTTCGCCGCCAGTTGGAGGCCGAGATTGCCGCCAGCCAGCACATACTACCAGCACAGGTGATTGCCAGCGCCCGCCTGACACTCGATCAATCATCTGCTAACATGCGCGCGGCGCTCGATGCCTTGAGCAGTGCCTGGAAAGCGATCAATGATAGCCACCAGCACCGCGCCCATCAGGAGCAGCAAGCCCGCGTCATCCTGGGAAACGTGCGTCAGCAAGTATTCGGGATTCAGACCCTGGCACAGCAGCACCTCGCTCAGACCGACGCGAGCTTCGCGCAGAGACTCCATGACATCACCGACCGTGTGAAGCGTGCCGAGAAATTCCTGGCGAGCGACCCGACGACGAATGATCCCAAGACGGCGCTTCAGGTGGCCCAGGAGGCGCAAAAGCTCGCCCAGGACCTGGAAGGTCGCCTGGCAAGCGAGGTGCTGAGCAGATGGGATGAGCAGCACAAACTGCTGCTGGCGCAGCATGGCCGCCTGAAGGCGCTGGCCGATGTCCTCAAAGATACGCGCGCGATTGCTTTGGTTCCAGCCGCGCAGCTTGACCCGCTCGCACGCAAACTGCAAGAGACCGAGGCACTCATCGCCAGGGCTGAGCAGGCAACAGCCACCGGAGTACGCGCGATGCTGCCAAAGATTCGCGCCAGCATTGATTTCTTGCAGGAGGACATTTTTCAACTGGTGGGGACCGGCCAACAGCAGCAAATCGGCGGCACGATCCAGCAAACACTTCAGGAACTTGGCTTCCACACCGGCCAGACAAAGCAGGTGGGCGATAAAATCTCCATTCTTGCCCGCAGGCAGGGGCAAACGGCTGGCGCCGGGCGCGATGAGAAACTGGTCTTCTTCTACGTCGATCAGCGAGGCCGCGTGGCATATGATTTTTGTGGTTATAAAGGGGATGAGTGCGTGCGCGAGGCGCAGCGCGTCTTTGATGCGCTGCGCGCGAAGGGCGTCTTGCTGGCTGATCCTGCTGCCAAACTCCCGGCAGGCAATGAGGCGCTGGAAGCACTGTGGCAGGGGCACTTTGCGCCGCGTTTCGAAGTGAATAAGCGCCAGGAACAGCTGCGCCAGGCGGTCTTACAGACACTGCGCCAGATGGGGTTTGCGAACATTCATGAGTCGAGCGGCGATGGCTATATCGAACTCGATGCCTTCAATGGGACGCAGGGACATCGCTATCATATTGAACTGACGCCAGGCGGAGAGGCGAAAGTCCGCAAGAATGAGCAGGATGTCTCTACCAGTCCGAGCGATCAACTGGTGGCAAAACTGCGCGAGGTGCCTGTCTCGCAAGAGACCGCGAAAAGCCAGGAGACGGACGAGCAAGAAAATGCGCTGAACCAATGGCAAAGGGATGCCCAGGCGACATCCTGAGCGCCGCATGCTCGTCTGAAAAGATCACAGCCAACTGAAAAACAGGAGGTGTCTATGGCCCAGCCCGCCGCTGCGTCTGCTGTTGCCGCCCGCGAGGTACTCTGGACCTATCAAGGGGTCTCGGAGGAGAAGGACGAAAAAGATTTCTTCATTGCCCTTGAGCAGCCGGTCGCTGCGGAGATTATGCGCCGCTTGCGCGGGACGGAGCGCGTCTGGGTTGGGCGCGAGATGCGGTTGAAGGTGGGCGCCTATACTATCCATGCGCGGCTGACCAATATCGAACCTATCCTGGCAACGGCCTTCACCGAAGCCACGCAGGTGCTGGCACGCTACCGCGAGCGCGCCAGCGATGAAAGCCAGGATACCTCTAACTTTCTGGCGGAGATCATCCGGTACCCGAAAGAGTCGCTGGGCGCTATTTTTAACTCGCTGGTCGGGTTAGATGCCATCAAAGAGGATATGTTCCGCAAGCTGGCGCTGCTCATCAACCCGGCCTACCTCAAAGCCTGGCTCAGCACCAACTATGCCGCCGCCTCGCCAAAGGCGCTGGTACAGGCGCTGCATGATCGCTATCCCCTGTTCATCCTGGAGGGCGAGGTGGGATCAGGCAAGACGGCGCTCGCTCGCAGCATCGGCCACTATCTCGCGGTGAGTCTGAAAACAGAGCTGGCGCTTTTTGTAGTCAACGCGCAGGTACGCGGCGGCGGGCATGTCGGCGAGCTGACGCAAAACATCTCGCACGCCTTTACAGCGGCAGAACGCTGTCAGGAGCGCGAGCAGATTCCTGTCCTGCTGCTGATAGATGAAGCCGACGCGCTGGCCCAGGCACGCGGCGGGCGCCAGACCCATCACGAAGACGATGCCGGGGTGAATACGTTGATCCAGCGCATTGACCGGCTGCGTGGGCGGCCCATCGCGGTGATCTTTGCCACAAACCTGGCGCAGTCGCTGGATGCTGCAATTCTGCGGCGCGCGCTAGCATCCTACCATTTTGATCGTCCCACGAGCGAGCAGCGCGCCCAGGTGTTTCGCACCTTGCTGGAAAACACCGCCATCACCGAACGACATATCGCTCAACTGGTTGAACTGACGAAACCGCGCCAACTGCCAGGCTTTGGCGCGACAAATCACCGCTACACCTATTCAGACCTCTCGCAGCGCATCATCCCGCGCGCGGTCGAAGAGGCCGTGTATGCACGGGAGTCACTCAACGTGGAACATCTCATCAGGGCGTGTACACTTACACTGCCAACTCCAGAGGCCCAGCATCCATAACGATCCTGATGCCAGGGAGTGTCAGGTTGCAAGAAGTGCTGGCCGGTTGGCAGCAGGGGTGGTCAGACCATTCCTGACCACCCCTGCCAGGGGACAACCTACAGCCGCACGTACTCTGATTGCTGCTCCCACGCCTGCGCGGCGGTTTGCAGTAGCCGGAGCGCCTCCTCCGCTGTGTCTACCAGAAAGCTGATTTTGGTATGCCGGATGCCTCCTGGTGCCTGCCAGGAGGTCAGGTAATAACGATTGGGATATTCGGTGAGGCAGCATTGCTCCACCAGGCGCAAGATGGTCGGCGGCGGGTCGAGGAGATAGATGCTCTGCGATGCGGTGGAAGATGAGTGATTCGCCGATTTACACCAGAACTTCTTGTGGTTGATGCGAGTGGATGGGGTCGGCCTTGTGCCCCCATAGAAGGTGCCAAAGGGAGAGCGCAGCAATGTGCGATCAGCCATGCCGTGCCTCCTGCGGCGAGCAAGCAGAAAGACCGTGCTGCGAGTGATAACGGGGAGATGAGAGGGCAGAGGCCACAGAGCCAGGTGTCCATAGCATGTGATTGGTAAGAGCAGCACCAAGATGAATTAGAACCAATTGCATTGCGAGAGAAGTCTCCTCCTGGTAAAAATAGGGGCGTCGCAGGGACGTTGCTCCCCTGATATTCACCAGAACGGACGAAATCACGCGGCGGCTCAGAGGGCGCCTGAAGTGGTACTTTCGGGCTACCAGCCGAAGGGCCAGGTATATAAAGCACCTGCCACAATTCCAACGGACGCGCCGCCAGGTCGGCGGCGCTGTGCGGGCTGTATCGGCGGCATCGTGCCAGCCAGCGACGAGCGGGCTGAAAGCCTGCGTCCCAGGCGGCACGATTGGTCCCGCTCCTCTTATGAACAAGTCAGAAGCACGCATCCTTTCTCTTTTGGAAGAAAAAACTTCTTATTCCCCTGGTGATCTCTGTCTACGGGCCAGGTTTTTGATATGGCAGATCGCCTGCCATTATCTGGCCTGGAATGCACCCACAAGGATAGATACAGCTAAGGCACGGTGATATTCCAGGCAACGGATGTCTGCCCGCCGTCTTCGCTGAACGTCAGCGTGAAGCGCGTGTCGGTGGCTGGCACCTGATAAGCCCACGCGCCGCGCACAGAGTCACCCGCTGCCAGGCTTCCATCTGGCGGCGTGATCCCGAAGAGCATCGCCTCGATGTAGAGGTTGCCCTGGCTATCGCGCAGATCGCACTCAGCCAGCGTCGAGAGGACATCTGCGTGATCTTGCAGGTTCTTGAACGTACCTTCGATCACCAGATAGGTATCGCCTGGTTGGGGAGTGGGCCGCACAAATTGCTGATCACTGGCAGTCGTCGTCGCGCTGGTGAGCGTGATCTGCCAATGGCCGTTATAGATGACCGTCTCACCAATCTGGTGAGCGCCCGCCGTCGGAGCCGCAGTTGGCTGGCTGCTCTGGGGAGAGGATACGCCAGGGGTAGGAGCGCTGCGAAATGCGGCAGTGAAGTCGCCAACGAGCATCACCCACACGCCAAAGGAGACGCCCAGCACCAGCACGGCCAGCATCAGCACCAACCAGAGTGCGATGGAAAAGCGCCACCGAGAGAGCTGCCGGAGCCAGGGCACGCCCGGCGATGATTGCTGTCCCATTGATAATCGCGGACCTGCTGCTGGTCCGCGAGACACGCGCAGGGGCATCCGATACTCCTCTAGAGGCATTGCAAAATCGTGGCGACATAGACGCGCGGCTCCTGGTGCATGCGCGCCAGCCAGTCCCAAGGGTCGGACGGCCAGCCATTGCTGAAGCTCTGCGCCCAGGCCGTTTCGACAGCCCCCGGCCCGGCATCGTAAGCCGCCAGGGCCAGACCATAGGCATAATGCGACGATGCCCCGCCGTAATGCGCGCTCAGTTGGAGGGCACGGTCAGCATACTGGCCGACTCGCTGGCTATCCAGCCGCGCTGCCGCGTCCAGCGCTTGCATCGGGTTGCGCGGGTCAATGCCCAGGCTCGCGGCAGTCTCAGGGAGAAACTGCGCGATGCCAACTGCGCCAGCCGCGCTCACCGCATTGGGATTGTACTTCGATTCCTGCCAGATTTGCCAGATAAAAGCCAGGTTGTCGATCTGATACATCTGCGCATCAGCGATGGCGACTGGTAGCCAGGGCGAGGCGGTCGGCGGCTTGGTGTTGCGGCAGGTGGCTTGCCCGCTCAGCCCAAAGACGGGCGGCGTGTCAGGGTGATAGGTCGGCACTGGCGTATAGGGCACTGGCGTATCGAAAATGATCGGTGGCAGCAGCAGCGATGGAAGGTTCCGTAGCGCCAGCACCCCCAGCGCGCCACACAGGACGAGGACAAGAGCCAGGACGAGCAAGGCCATCACCCAGCACGAGGCACGTCTTCTTTCCTCTGTTCTCTCAGGCGAAGGCGCCAGCGGCATCATCTGCTGAGCCATATCATCCTTCAACGACCATACAAGATTCTACTCACGAAAAGCTGGCTCCACGCCGTCCCTGGCAGCGCGGCGAGCGCCCGGCAGGGCCGGTGAAAGCAACCGCCGGGCGGGTCGGCAGGAAGGTCATGGAGGTGAAACTCCCTGCATCCTCCAGTATAACCAGCGCGTCAAGGAAGGGCGTCACGCCAGGTTCCTCAGCCAGCAGCGACCTGGCGCAGCCGTCCTCGAATCGTGTCCCCAAGCTGGCGCGTTGTGGCGTTTCCTCCCAGGTCGGGTGTTCGCGTCTGTCCGGCAGCCAGCACGTCCTCGATAGCCCGCATCAGGGCAGCAGCGGCTTCCTGCTCTCCCAGAAAGTCCAACAGCATTTGGCCCGACCAGATCGAGGCAATGGGATTGGCAACGCCCTGGCCCGCAATATCAGGCGCTGAACCATGAATAGCCTGAAAGAGACTGGGATAGCGCCGCGTCGGATTCAGGTTCGCGCTGGGCGCCAGCCCCATACTGCCTGCCACCGCCGCGCCCAGGTCCGTGAGGATGTCGCCAAAGAGATTCGAGGCCACGATCACATCCAGGCTCTCTGGCTTTGAGACCATCCGCGCCGCCAGCGAGTCTATCAACTGCTGCTCGTGGGCAATGTCTGGGTAGTCGGCTGCTACCTGCTGGAAGACCTCATCCCAGAAAACCATCGCATATTGCAGGCTGTTTGATTTTGTCGCGCTCGTCACTCTAGCGCGACCATGCTGGCGCGCGTACTCAAAGGCATAGCGGATAATCCGCTCGGTGCCAGCACGGGTGAAGACGCTTGATTGGATTGCCGCCTCCTCTGGCAATCCCTCATGCAATCGCCCTCCAATTCCGGCATACTCCCCTTCGGTATTCTCGCGCACACAGACCATATTAATCTCTTGCTGGCCTTTGCCTGCCAGTGGACTCTGGACGCCAGGCAGCAACCTCAGTGGGCGGAGGTTGACATACTGATCGAAGCCCTGGCGGATAGGCAGCAGCAAGCCCCAGAGCGTGACATGATCTGGCACACGCGGGTCGCCAACAGGGCCTAGTAGGATACCATCAAAGCCGCCCCGCTCCAGGATCGCCAAACCCTCCCTGGGCATCAGCGCGCCCGCCCGCAGATAACGCTCGGTGCCCCAATCGAATGATTCCGTCTCCAGTCGAAAGCCGTCATGCAGTTCAGCGAGCGTCGTCAGGGTCTGGATGCTCTCCGGGATGACCTCCGGCCCGATGCCGTCGCCCGGCAGGACGGCAAGATGGTAATGGCGCATGATTCCTCCTGACTATTCTTCAGCGTTTGTTCGCCCTTGCATGGTCTATTATAAGCTTTCCGGCATAACCGCTCGTAACGTCTCAAACGCTTGTACGTCTCACTCTAGAGAAGAGAGCGAATGCTCCCCTCCTACCGCAACCTGCCACCACCAGCGAGGCGAACCATTTTTAAGGAGGGCTACAATGGGCGAGCCAGCAGGGAAATACCTGGGGAGATACTTTGGCAACTATTATCTCCAGCAGTTGATCGGTGAAGGCGGGTTCTCTGAGGTCTATCTGGGTGAGCATCGGTACCTGCACACGTCCGCCGCCATTAAAGTCCTCAACACCCGTCTGACCAGCGAGCAGTTTGACCAATTTCGCCAGGAAGCCCAGACTATCCATGCCTTGCAGCACGCGGGTATCGTGCGGCTCTTCGACTTCGGGGTGGAGGACGACATCCCCTTTATGGCGATGAGTTATGCCCCCAAAGGCTCGCTGAGAGAGCGCTATCCCGCTGGTACTCGCCTGCCGCTGCCAGCTATCATCCTTCTGGTCAAGGAAATCGCGGCAGCCCTGCATTACGCACACCAGCAGCATGTGATTCACCGCGATGTGAAGCCGGAGAACGTCTTGATTGGCCCGGACGATCAGCTTATCCTGAGCGATTTTGGGATCGCGGTGGTGATGAGCAACACCCACACCTTGCGCACTCAGCAGATCGTAGGAACCGTTGCCTATATGGCTCCCGAACAACTCCGCAAGAAGCCCCAGCGCGCCAGCGACCAGTACGCGCTGGCCGTGCTGGTCTACGAGTGGCTCTGTGGGGAGCTTCCCTTTGATGGCTCGCCCATCGAAGTCGCGCTCCAGCATCTGCAAGAGCCACCACCGCCTTTGCAGGGCAAGGTTCCGGCGCTCCCTCCAGCCGTTGAGCAGGTGGTCTTGAAAGCGCTCGAAAAAGAACCAGGGCAGCGTTTCCCAACGATCCAGGCGTTTGCTGACGCGCTGGAGCAGGCCGCGCAGCCCGGCGCTGAGGAAGCGCTGACGACGCCCGCGCAAGCATGCCCTACAGATGTTCTAACAGTTTCTACACCTGGCACCACGACGCCCGCGAAAGCGCCTGCCACTGCGCGCCGCCAGCAGCCCGATGAGTCTCCCGACAGGGGTATTGCCGTCTGGGTCTCCTGGCCTGAACGGCGTCGCAGAAACCCTCTTCCCCGATCAAAACGGGTGATGATTGCAGCCCTGGTTACGCTGGCGCTGCTGGGTCTGGGGACAGCACGCCTGCTCGGAGTGTTTTTTGCGGCCAGTCAGCACACCACCGCGATAGCTGCCGCGCAAACGCCGCTCCTTCCGCTGGGAACGGCGCCCGGAGATTGGGTAGAGCCGGGCTTTGATGCTCAGAACACCGATAACAATTTCGCTGAACACACCTTGAATGTCTCTAACGTATCGTTGATGCAGCCGGCCTGGCTCGGCTTTGCTGACTCCGGCCCGCCGGTTCTGTACAATGTCGCCTTTGTGATCGGGCAAGGCGTCATGTATTTCACCAATGGGCCGTCAGTGATCGCCATTGATGCGAAGACGGGGAAGACCCCCGCCACCTTCTCCCTCGCGCCCTACACCAGTTACTCCACACCCGCGCTCGTTGGCGATCAACTCTTTGTCTCATCGGGGCCGGGCAATGTCCTGGCGGTCAATCTCCGCACTGGCGCGGTAGATGAGATCGGATCATTCGAGCCACCGCTGGAGGGATGGACCTATCCCGCGCCTGTGGCAGCCAACGGCATTATCTATGATGTCTCACAGGGCCAGGCCGCGTATGCCATCGATATCCAGACACACCGGATTCTCTGGCAAACGCCCCTTGTTGATGTGTCGAGCAGCCCTGCCGTGGGCGACGGCGTGGTCTATGTCAGCGGCATTCAACACCTCTACGCGCTCGATGCCCGCACCGGTTCGCTGCTCTGGCAAACCAGGGACGAGCAGAAAGCGGCTGAAGGCAACCAGTACACCGAGTTTTCGGCGCCGGTCGTCGGGCCACGCTTCATCTACACCACCGTTGGGCAGTATCTGCTCGCCTATCCGCGCGACTGCTCCAACCTATGCGATCCCGCCTGGTCGTTCCAGTCGGTGTCGCTCTTCAGGAGCAGCCCGGCATTCGCGGATGGGCGGGTCTTTGCCTCCACAGATGGGGATCAGGCGCAAGACGACATCCTCTACGCGCTGGATGGGAATACCGGGAAGGCCCTCTGGGACGCCTTTGAATTTGGGCCAACCGGGTTGCCTCCCATTATTGCCAATGGCGTCCTCTACCTCACCGATGGGGATGCCGATCTGAGCGCCTATGATGCCAGTGGGTGCGGGTTAGCCAGATGCCACGCCCTCTGGCTGTACACCATGCTTGATAACGGAGAGCATTGGTCGGCTATCAGCCGTCTGGTGGCAGGGCGCTATTACACGCTCACGTCGAATGGGGAAATCATTGCCTTTGGCCTCCCCTGATTGGTTTCCTGAACAGCACCAGATGAGCCGATGTTGTCGACTATGGCTGATAGCCAATCACATCGCTGCCCCCCGTCTGGGTACCGTTGTAGGCAAAGTACATCGGACGCTCAGCCACAACAGGCGTGTTCGATTCCACAATCATTGAGAATGACTGATTGGATATTACCCCATTGGTGAATAATGTGAACCGGCTGTTCGGCGGGATAGTGTAGACTTTCACCACAGGCGTTCCCCCATTCGATGGCAAGAACGTCACCGTTACAGTGGCCGTGTTCGCCGGATCAGGGTTCTCAATGGTCAGATACTCTGCAAACTGTCCCCCTGTATAGCCTTCCGCAAAGTAGAACAGGTTGGACGGTGTGGCCGCCCCCAATACGTCAGAGGCACCTGGGATTGAAGACCCTCCCTGAGTGCCCACCGGCCCGGTGTACTTGAAGCTCATCACCCGCTCGGCGAGGATAGGGCCTGTCGCGCTGACCAGGGCACTGTTGTTGCCTTGCAGCAAAGTCCCCACATCCAAGCTCTGTTGCTGCCCTGGCCCCAGCATCAACTGGGCCGTTTTGGGTGTTCCCCCTCCCTGGAAAAATGTAAAGGTCACGGTTGCGCTGGTGCTGGTGCTGGGATTGGAGACAATGTAGTCCTCGTGGAAGGTGCTGCTGACGTACCCTTCTGCAAAGTACCAGTTCGCCTGGGGCTGAGCCACTCCCACCACATCCGCAGAGCCAGTGTAGCCAGTGTTCTGATCCTTGAGATAGAGCGGGCGCTCGACAAGACCAGGCTCATCGAGGCTAACCAGGGCACTGTAGCGGTCTGCTGGCAGTCCCTCGCTGTTGACGTGGATGGTCCCCCGGTTGTTGGCGGGCACTTGATGGGTGCGTACAAACGGTGTGCCGCCACCCTGCGGGAAATATTGGACAGTGACAGCCATGGGGCTGCTATTCTGGTTGAGAATAGTCAGCCAGGTGTCGTGTCCTCTCGTCGTATCCAGATAGCCAAAGTCAAACTGCTGAGCGAGGCTGGTCGCTCCCAACACAGCGCTCCCTCCTGGAATGAAGAAGCCTGCCAGCCCGGTGTAGGTGAAGTACATAGGCCGTTCCGCGATAATAGGCTGGGAGCCAGTCACAACCATTGACACATTCTGGTTGGGGCCAATGACCGAATTCACATTGATCGTATAGCGGGCATTGGCCCCTACCTGATAGGTGTGGATAACAGGCGTGGCTCCCTGAAGCAGATACGTCACGGTCACGGTTGTTATGCTGCTATTGGGGTTGGCAATGGTCAGATACTCGGTGAAGCTGCCCCCGGTATAGCCTTCTGCAAAATACCAGGTTTTGCTGACATTGGCCGAGACAACAGTAATAGGAAGCGAGAGGGGCGAGTTGCTCGCGTTGGGATCAGTCAATACAAGATCAGTGGTATAAGTCTGGGGTGTGGTGCTGGGCGTATTGAACGTCAACGTCAGTATTTGTGTGTCACCTGATGGGAGAGACCCGGAAGATGGGCTGACGCTCACCCAGGAGGGCAAACTATTTGCCGTCCAGTTCAACAGCGCATCGCCGGTATTGCTCAGGGTGAGTGTTTGCTGGCCGGGACTGGTGCCAGGGGTGGTAATGAGAGCAATGGCCTTTGAGCTAATCTGGAACTGCGCGGGAGTCGTCGGGTTCATTTTCACAAGAAACCCATCGCCCATGCCGCCATACGCCTGGGCTGGTTTGAATGTAGGAAAATCGAAGGAGGCGGTGGCGCCTGCCACATAGATATTGCCCGTGCTATCAATGGCAATGGCATTACCGTTGTCGTTGCTGCTGCCGCCCAGATAGCTTGAGTATAAGAGGGTGTTACCGGCTCTGTCTAATTTAGCGATAAAGGCATCGGTATCGCCTGCATTGGCAGATTGCAGTGGGGCCTGCGTAGGAAAGTTAGTGGAACTCGTGCCACCAGTGATGTAAGCGTTGCTTGCGTCATCAATGACAATGCTATTGGCTCTATCATCATTGCTCCCACCCAGATAGGTAGAGTAAATCAGCGCGCTGCCAACACTATTCAATTTGGCGATAAAGACATCGGCGCTGCCTGCGTTGGTAGGTTGCAGGGGATTCTGCGTGGGAAAGTTGGCAGAACTGGTGCTACCAGTGATATAGGCGTTGCCCGCGCTATCAACGGCAATAGCTGAGCCGATGTCTGCACCACTCCCGCCTAGATAGGTGGAGTACACCAGAGCGGTGCCAGCCGCATTCAGTTTGGCGACAAAGGCATCACCGCCGCCCGCATTGGTAGATTGTAGGGGATTCTGCGTGGGAAAATTGGTTGAGTGAGTGGTACCAATAATATAGGCATCACCCACGTTGTCTAGAGCAATGCCAGCCGCATAATCATAATTACTCCCACCTAGATAGGTGGAATAGACCAGCGCGCTGCCAGCCGGGGTCAATTCGGCAACGAAGGCATTCGCTGTCCCCGCATTGGTGGATTGCAGCGGATTCTGCGTAGGAAAGTCGGTAGAGCTGGTGCCACCAGTGATGTAGGCATCGCCTGCGCTATCCACCGCAATGCCCGTACTCCAGTCAGCGCCATTCCCGCCCAGATAGGTGGAGTACACCAGTGCCGTGCCTGTGGCATTCAATTTAGCAACAAAGGCGTCGTCAGGCCCACCGCCAGAAGCTGGTTGCAGGGGATTCTGCACAGGGAAATTCGTCGAGAAGGTGATGCCAGTGATGTAGGCGTTGCCTGCGCTATCCACCGCAATGCCCGTACCCCCGTCAGCACCATTTCCCCCGAGATAGGTGGAATAGACTAGCGCTGTGCCTGCGGCATTCACCTTGGTTACGAACACATCGGAGGGGCCACCGCTGTAGGTTGGTTGCAGCGGGTTCTGCGTGGGAAAGTTGGTGGAACTGGTGGAACCCGTGATATAGACATTGCCCATGCTATCCAGAGCAAGCGCAGTGCTAGAGTCATTATCCAGACCACCCAGATAGGTTGAAAAGAGCAATATCGGGTCAATGACCAGCGGCTGGCTGGCGTCATAGGTGCCGAGCGCAAAGCCAATCTCTGTTCTGCTCTGGAGGACATACCTGCCAACAATTTTCTGCTGCACGCCGTTGATTTCCTGATAAACGCGCAGCGCGCCTTCGGGGATGTCACCATCAGGTAGATGCAGCAGTAATTGACCCTGAGCATCCAGGCTCAGGGAATTTGCGCCAGTGAAACTCAGGTGAATTTGCGATGGGTTGCTGCCAGGCGCGACGATAAAGTCATATTCTAGTTGCCCCTGGTTGCCATAATAGACTAGATCGATGCCCGGATATATGTTGTGATAGCGCACCTGAGCATACGTGGGAATGTTGGTGTGCCACCTGGCCGGGTCGTTGCCGAGCAAGTAATTGACAATGCCTGGCAGTTGGTGATCGCCTGTTATCTCTGGCTGTGGGTCGGCGTTCAGAAATTGCATGCCTACCAGCATAGGTGGGCTGGCAGAGGCCAGGGAAGGGGTATCAACAGCGGTTGGGGAGATAGGGCCATGTGAGGATGGCAACGCCTGTATGCTGGTACTGAGCGTCAGAAGCGCCTCTGTTGGTGTCAGGAAGAGGCTATAGCCCGGTCCATGCGCAAGAAAGCGCACAGTGCTATCTGCCTGACCCTGGTTCGCCTCAAAGCTGATGGGGAGATGCCCAGTAGAAGATGGCGCGAGCGAGAGGGCGGTGGAAGAGGGAGCCGATGGGCGAGAGGCAGGGGCAAGACTGACCATGATGAGTACCCCTAGCGTGAGTGCAACAGGAACTACTTGCCTGACTCGCATATTCGGTAGCCATCCTTTCTGGCGTTGCACCGTTGCTGGAGGCTGCCAGCGACCTGGCCCAGCAGGCCCAATAGACTGCGCTTGCCGCGCAAGGGATGCTCTGTTGGATAGCCGAGATAAGAACAACACTTAGGCAAGCTGCCTATCCAGCATGCCTGGGAAGCGTATCATCACCCCGTACATATACTAGCATGCAGTATGAAACTGTGCAAACGAATTGCTTATCATCCTGAGCGGTTGCTGTTCTAGAAATACTTGACAAACATCGCATCTTTAAGGTATCATCTTTTCCAGCAACTGCAAGACCGGAGGAGCCTTTTTGCTTGTGTGAACCACCAGATAGCTAACGACACATGGATAGAGTTCCTCTCCTCCAGTAAAGATGCTTCCCTCTCTGGCCTTTCTCCCTATAACACAACATACCCCCAACTTAACGTCTTGTGATGTGTATCTGGCCTGCGGTGAAGGAGCCGCATAGAGGTGTGCAATGGCTCTGCTACCTCCCATCTTTCCCTACCGATCCAGTCTTTTCTGGCATTTCTCCTGGTGTTGATTGACCTTCACTGTTACCCTTGAAGGAGCATAACCCATGAGTTCACTGGAACGCCGTCTGGTCTTCATTGGTGCAGCGCTGCTCTTCCTCGCCTTCATGATCTGGGTCGCTGGCGGAGGGCGCTTCCTGACTCCAATCAATCAAACTTCACTACCTGCCTCGAATACCGCTGCCCTGGCCTACTACGGTGCTGATATTAGCACCAACGGAGGGATGGCAGTGGCAACCGGTGTGCAACCCTCGAATAATCGTCCGAGCAACGGCCCCTGGCCTCAATACGCTAAAAACTACTGCTTCCTGGCCGTAGTGCAGGCCATCTCAAACTATGAGTATTGGAAGCAGGGCTATGCGATTGAATTCCCTCATCAAGATAATCAGGGGCCTGCTGACGACAATCCCAGCCACGCCACATCGGGGGCAAACGGTACTCCCTGGCAAATCCTCTATGATATGCAAACTTTTATGGTGCCGCCAGGAGGGCCAGTTCCGCCACCAACAGGTTTTACTCTGGCTGACTCTTCTAGAGACTATGGCGGTGATCCCCGCGCACATGCCTACGCTGCTGAGTATGAAACCCCTGCCGGGCACTACTATCATCAGTACATTTACCATACAGGCGTCGCTGTAGGAACCTATGGGTTAGCCAGAGGAGTGGCTTTCTCCCACTGGGATGGCACCTCACCAGAGATAGCCATTGTGAACCACGCGCTGCATTCCGTGATAATTGCCGGGGTATGGTCCTATGGCAATCCAGCATCCATCAGCAACGCCACCATTGATAGCTTCGCGGTCTACAACCCTTGGGATCAAAACTGGGCACCCTACCTCAACGGTGCATACTACTCGCGCGTCTCCTACAGCGAGTGGACGACAAATAGCTGGTGGTGGGGGCAACCGTACAGTTCCAACAATGGCGAGGACCCTGATCCAGTCATAGGCATCTATCAGGCAGGTCCTGGTACAAGCAACCCGAACGCACACTACTGGATCGGCAACTATGTCAGCATTCAGCGCGATGAAGACGCCGTTGATAACGCTAATTATTCTCTGGATGAGAATGGCAACGTCATGAAGGGGCCTTAAAGCTGCGGGGGCGCGGAGAAGAGTTATCTGGCTTCATGAAGAAAGGAAGCGGCAATGTCACGATCCACTCGTAAAAAAATGAAGATCAAGCGCCGAAATCCGGCTGCTCGGCCTCTATGGCGTATCGCGCGTCTTGCCATGATCCTCTCGTTTCTCTGCCTGGCGATCCTGGCTGTTGGCCTTGCTGCTGTGGGAAACGCCCAGAGCGCTTTTGGGCAGAGTTCGCAAGCCTCCAGCATGTGTAATCCAACGCTTGTGACGACGGGTAATCAGGCCCCCCCGGAAAAGTGGTTCTCCATCAACTCCGGGTCTGCCGCAGACATCTTGAGCGCGATAGAGTGTACAGATATGTTTCAAAGCGCGTTGCAGGGCAATGATCTGATCGCCTACGCCCTACACAACGGTACACTGGCCGCGCCTGTGCTGGTGAAACCCTATCGCAGCGATGCCGGCCTGGCACAATATTGGGTTGTTCCTGTGGTGGATACCAATCATCACCCGCTTGCCTTGCTTACATTTATCTACAACCCGGCATCCCGCCTGATCCACGAGGGTGAATTTGATGCTGTCACTAACGATATGTTTTACGTGACGCACTCATTTCCCGCAATCACAGCTACTATGGCTATTGCAGCAGTTGCCAGAGAGCAGCATGCCACGATAGCCCAGGGGCAAAGCCCCGAATTGATTTATTTTCCGGGCGATCATCTAGGAGTGGTGGAAGGCAAAAACAATTGGAACATGGGAGGCACTACCGTCATCGATCCTATCTGGCGCGTGCCTGGCACAGACGGCGTGTGGCATTACGTTGATCACGATGGGCATGTTCATTTGAGCGCGGAGATTCCAGTTGATCCTGCCTACCAACCCATGCCCTCGCTGGCATCAATACATTAAGCAGCCAGGCGATTTGCAGCAGACAAGCTAGAGGTCCATTTTTATCAGGGGAACGCGAGAAGAGTCTGCCCATATACAGGAGAGGAATGAGCGCACCCTGCTTGCCAGGCAATACGCTTGCATCTGCCAGCGAACATGGGGTATAATTACATGTGTGCCGCCCCAGCACAGCAGGCATACATACCTTTCAAGCCGGTAATCTGGGTGCAACTCCCAGCGCCCCGACCCTGTTACTGGGGCGCAGCTTCATAGTAGAGCGCTATAACGTGCCTGCTCAACCTGGCAGCATTCCGGGCGGTTAGTTCAGTGGCGAGAACGCAGTCCTGATATGGCTGATGTGCTGGGTTCGATTCCCAGACCGCCCACCTTCACACCCCCTTCCGGGAAGAAAGCAAAATCAGGGTTTCGCCGCTCTGACTTCTCCTCAGACTCTAGCCACATAGGGACGATATGAAACAGCAGGAATCCGGCGCCGATGTGACTAACAAGCATGCCCTCGTTTCCTCCGATGTGCAAGACGTGCCAGAGGACCTGAAGACAGCAGGTGGGAAAGCAAAGAGAACACTGCCTCAAAAGTGGCTAGTGTTCTTCATTCTGGCTATTGGCATCTTTATGGCAACGCTCGATTCCTCCATTGTCAATATCAGCCTGCCAACTATCGCCCATTACTTCGGAGTGCCGCTCAATGGGGCAGTGGAATGGGTTATCATTGCCTATCTGGTAGTGACCGCCGGGGTGCTGCTGACAGTGGGGCGTGTGGCCGACATAATCGGGCGCAAGATGATCTGGGTCGCTGGGCTACTTATCTTTACGTCTGGCTCTGCGCTCTGCGGCGCATCGCTCTCGCTTGGTATGCTCATCGCCGCACGAGCGTTGCAAGGATTTGGCGGCGCCTTGATTATGGCAATCAGCCCAGCCATGCTGACCAGTGCCTTCCCTCCCCAGGAGCGCGGACGTGCCCTGGGCCTCAACGCGCTCGTCGTCGCATTGGGAGTCAGCGTTGGGCCAACGCTGGGCGGCGTGATCACTCAAAGTTTCTCCTGGCGGTGGATTTTTTACGTTAATGTCCCCCTTGGCATCATCGGCACACTCGCCTCCCTGCGCATCTTGCGAGAAAAAGTGCAGCGGGGAGAGGGACGCTTCGATCCGGCAGGTGCCCTCGCGCTTGCTATTGGTCTGGTAGCTCTGACGCTAGGGCTATCCTTTGGTCAGGAGTGGGGCTGGAACTCCCCAGCCTTAATCAGCACAATGGTCATCAGCATGCTTGGTTTTGTTGCCCTCGTGTTGATTGAGCAGCGCGTCCCCCACCCGATTATCGATGGCGTCTTGCTGCGCAGTCGTGTCTTTCTTTCCGCCAATCTCAGCCTGATCCTCAGCTTCCTGGCACTCTTCGCCGTCAGCTTCATGCTTCCATTTTACCTGGAAGAATTACGCAGCTACTCTACACTGGAGGCAGGACTCCTGCTGACCCCTCTACCACTCACCATCGCCGTCATCGCCCCTTTCAGCGGCGCTCTTGCCGACCGCATCGGCACGCGCTGGCTGGCGTCTACCGGGCTGGCTATTGCCTGCATCGGGCTGATCCTCATCAGCCAGTTGAATGCACAGAGTACGACTATTGACATTATCTGGCGCTTAGTCTTCACAGGACTGGGGCAGGCCATATTCCAGTCGCCCAATAACAGCGCCTTGATGGGCGCTGCCCCGCCTGGGCATCAGGGCAGCGCGTCTGGCTTCCTGGCAACAGGTCGTGTCGTCGGGCAAAGCGTGAGCGTCGCGCTGGCAGGCGCTATCTTCACCAGCCTGGGCGGAGCAACGGCAGGGGTGCTGCTGGTGTCCAACCATCTGCACCCCACGCTCTCCCTTGATCAAATCAAGGCATTGCAGCAGACCTTCGCCAATGGATTTCATGCCGCCTTCCTGGTCTGCGCTGGCATCGCTGCCATTGGCGTCTTCACCTCGCTGGTGCGCGGCAAGGTATGAGGTCACTCTCGTTATAGCTTGATAGCTTGCAGCAAGCGCTCTCGATGCCAATTCGGGTCGCCAAAGAGGCTCCAGCTTCCACTGCCGCGCCGGAAGTAGAGCTGCATGTCATGTTCCCAGGTGAAGCCGATGCCGCCCAATGTCTGAACGCCAGTGTAGCCAGCCTGGCGATAACTATCACTCACCAGCGCCTTTGCCATACTGACGGCTTCAGTAACTCCATCTGGTTGGTGATCCAGCGCATACGCGGCATTATAGACGGCTGAGCGCGCGCTGGTCAGGTCGAGCGTCCGATCCACCAGGGGATATGCTACCCCTTGATAACTGCCAATCAGATGCCCATACTGCTCGCGGGATTTGGCATATGCCACCGCCGTATCCAAAATCCACTGCATTCCACCCACCCCTTCCGCGCTCAGCGCAAGGCACGCGCAATTCAAAGCATCATCCAGAGCCTGTCGAGAATCGTTGCAGCCATCAAGCTTCTCAGCCGGAGTCTGGCGCAGCGTGATTCGGGTCAGGCGCCGAGTCAAATCCATGCCTTCCAACGTCTCCACTTTCAGGCCCTCAGCGCCCTGCTCCACCAGGAACAAGCCCGCTTCTTCACCCTCTTTAGCTGCCACAATCACCACATCAGCCACGCCAGCATCAAGGGCAAACATCTTGGTTCCGCTCAGTATATAGCTGCCGCCCGCCTTGCTGGCGGTGGTACTCACAGAAGCGAGATCGTAACTGGCAGCAGACTCCAGGTATGCCACGCTTGCTCGACAGTGCCCTTCTGCAATAGCTGGCAGCCAGCGTGCTTTCTGCTCCGCGCTCCCGGCTCTCGCCAGCAGCGGGGCCGCTAACCCCACCGTTGCCAGGAACGGGCCGGGTACCAGTCCTCTGCCCAGTTCCTCAAACAACACCGCAACTGTCAGCCAGGATTCCGCCATCCCGCTAAATTCCGCTGGCACGGTCAAACTCATCCAGCCCTGCTCAGCCATCTTTCGCCAGAGGTCCGCATCAAATGCCGTTTCAGTTGCTATAATCTGCCGTATTTTCGATGAGGGCAACTCGTTTTTTACAAACGAGCGAACGGTCTGCGCCAGCAGCCTTTGCTCATCGCTGAGAGCTAAATACATAGATTCTGGCCTTTCTTTCACATCTAGTTCGGCCTGTTTACTTCCGCTTCAGCACTTCTCAGGGCAAAATCGAGCCAGGTTTCGGGCCATCTCCCCTTTTATCTCCCAAGGGCCAGTCTCACCCTTGCATGACTCAGACGCGGGGCAAGCCAAGCACGCGATCAGCAACGATATTGCGCTGAATTTCACTGGTGCCCGCTTCAATGGTATTGCCCCGCGCCCGCAGGTACTCATACTGCCAGCGCCCCTCAAATGGAGCGTCCACTGAGTCCGGGGCCAGACCAGAGAAGGGACCCTGGAGTTCAAAAGCCAATTCAACCAGGCGCTGATTCAGCTCGCTCCACTGCATTTTAAGCAGCGATCCTTCCGGCCCTGGAAGGTGGCCCTTGCCAAGCGCAGATACCTGACGCATGGTATTAAGTTTGAAGGTTTTAACATCAGTGTATAGCCGGGCGAGGCGCTGGCGCACCTGCGAATCTTCAAGAGCAGGTTTTCCATTCACACAACTGCTGCGGCTCAATTCAATGAGCGCCTGCAAACGCTGCTCGAACGTTACAATAATGCTAAACGAGAGTGTTCCTCGTTCGTGCATCAGGGTAGTGAGGGCAACCATCCAGCCCTGATTCAGTTCACCCACCAGGTTCTCCACCGGCACGCGCACGTTGTCAAAAAAGAGTTCGGCAAACTCAGCTTCACCCGTCATCTGTACTAGTGGTTTGGCGCTCACTCCAGGTGACTTCATATCAACGATCAAGTAGCTCAAACCCTTATGCTTGGGCACATCAAAATCCGTGCGCACCAGCAAAATACAAAAGTCGGCCAGATAACCGTAGCTGGTCCATACTTTCTGACCGTTGACCACAAAATGATCGCCTTCTCGCACTGCTTTCGTCTGGAGGGAAGCCACATCCGACCCCGCGTTCGGTTCACTAAAGCCCTGACACCAGAGTTCTTCGCCGCTTAAAATCTTGGGCAGGTACCGGGCCTTCTGTTCAGGAGTACCAACAGCCAGGATCGTAGGGCCAGCCATATTCAGGCCGATCACATTCGCTGGGGCAGGCGCACGCGCGCGAGCCATCTCTTCATTATAGATAGCTTCCTGCATCAGACTTGCGCCCCGCCCGCCATACTCTTTCGGCCAGCCGATCCCGATCCAGCCAGCCTCGAAGAGTGTCTTTTGCCACGCCCGGCGCACAGCCACTTTCTCCTGAAACGTCATCGTGCGTTTTTCTCGGAACTCATCGGTGAGATGTTCTGCCAACCAGGCCCGCAACTCGGAACGGAAAGTCTCCTCTTGCGTTGCCGACTGATCTTGAGAAATTGCTGTCATCGGCTCTTCCTCCTGAAATCCCGGAGAGCGCCGCCTCATAGGCGGTGACTCCCACGCCAGACGCTTTATCTGGATACCGCCAGTTGAGGTGCCCCCCATTGACAAGACATGATGCGCCCAAACATACATAAACTAAACGACTACAGAATAGAGAGGCGCTGCCGCTCGTCATCGTGCAAAGCCTACGATGGCCTGGATCGTTCGAGGTGCTTGTGGACGATTATAGTTTAACCAAACGGCAGCGTCAAATGCAAACCATATGTGGGCAAGTGCCTTACTTTTTCCTCCTTGGCATGATCGCAAGGCATAGAGAAGTTAATAGGCAATAATGTTTGGTATCAGCACCCTGCTAAAAACCAGGGCAGATCAAGGGGGGTATTTTCTTGACAGCAATTTGCCCAACTTCTATACTATCTCCCGCCACGAGCTATATCCGTAGTGCCTGGCAGCAAGGGGTGTCTCAATCAGGAGAACTCCTACCGGATATGCGCTTGGGAGCCACTGGCAAGGAGGGAGTCGTGGGAAACGAGCGGGAGGACTACTATGCAGCGCGACGCGCTGCGTTTGAGCAACTATTTGAAGAACTACCACCCCCTGGAACACATGAATACTGGCAACGGATCGAGACGCCTCAAGAAACTCCATTGCCTCCAGAAGTCCTGTGCCGTTGCTTTCATGAGCGTTTGAGCGCCGGGGCGAAAGAAGATGCGCTCCGCATTTTTGACGTACTCTTCCCCTACGCGCAATCTACATTTCACTACTGGGCAGGCAGGTTTGTTGGTCACAGCCCGGCTGGCAGAGGATCACCCCTGACTGAAGACCTGGAATCGGAATGTTATCTGGCGCTCTGGAAAGAACTCGCCAGCGGGAAGCATACTTTCTTACTGGAGAACTTTCGGCACACGTTGAAGCGCATTGCGCAGCATACTGCCTGTAGCTTCCTGGGATTGGAAGGACTCTGGAAGCTGCCTGGGGTTGAGCGTCCTACCCGTATTCCACAAGACAAAACCATCAGCCTTGAAGCAAGCAGCAGCAAAGATGGAGAGGCGACCCTGGCCGATACCCTGGCTGACCTCCAGAGTCAGATGCCTTCTGAGGAAAGAGAACTGCTGATAGATCTTCAGATGCTCCTTGAGGAGCTTGACCCCACCTCACGTCTACTGATCTTCTGGTATTATTATTGTGACTATACGCAACAGCAGATCGGTGACTGGCTCGGCATAGGAGATCGAGCTGTGCGTTTTCGTTTGAAAAAAATTGAAGACCATCTGAGAAGGCATCTAGGAGGAGAGGAGGTGCAGCATGGCTAATCCACCGCAGGATCAAGACGACGAGCGACAGTATGCAATCGATCAGATCACTGCCCACTATGAGGATGAATACCGGGCGGGCAAATCACCCAAGATCGCCGAGTATATCCAGCGCTATCCACAGTTTGCGCGAGAACTCAGGGAGTATGCCCTGCTCTTCCATACCATTGGCGTGGATCAGCCAGAGCCTGACCCAACTCCCGCGCCTCAGCTCTCAATCGCAGCAGAAATCGCGCGCGCGCGTATCCGCGAACAACTGGCTTCTGCCGCTCGCACTCCGCTCTCAGGCATCATCAAGCAAGGTCGTCTGGCCGGATATATGGCCCCCAAACTAGCCGAAATGGTAGGGCTGAGCCTGGACATCCTGGCGAAACTTGATGCGCACGCTATCATTGGGGCCACCATTCCCCGGACACTCATCCAGCGCCTGGCAGCTACTTTGCGCGTGACGCCAGAAGCAGTGGCGAGCTATCTGGCGACTCCACAAACAACGCAGGGTGGGGCTTTCTTTTACGCAGACCAGGCGCCCAAGCAACGCCAGGAATCATTTCAGGACGCCGTTCAAAACAGCCCGGGCCTCTCCGCCGCGTTGAAACGCGAGTGGGGGGAAATTATAGAGCAGGAGCAGCCATCAGGATAATCCACACCATCGCGCAAGGTTGGCATCGCCACTCCAGGCCATCTCCTTGGGGCAGCGCCAGCATCCAGAATGACTGAGGCAGCAGAGGGCATTGAAGGAACCCAGATATGGATCGTATTGAAGTCATCTTTCAGGCCGCCAACCATGCCAGGGCACACATACCCCATATCTCCAACCATCACCTCCAAGCTGGTGAGATCGTGCGAAATCTGTGCGAGCAGATGGGCATGAGCCTGGTCAAGGTGCCAGGCGATGATCCTATGCTCGGCGGAAGTGCCTATGCCCGGCTGGATATTGCTGATAGCGATGTGCCGGAAAATGGGTGCCTGATCTGGGTGCGGAATGACATCTCACCAGTAAAACAAACCTTCGCTGTAGCGCATGAACTTGGACACTTCATGCTCCATCGGGGCGAAGGTTCACCACTCCATTTGCCATGCGATGAGGGTGAGATAAACGACCAGGCTGATCCAGGCACTCTGCGTATCGAAGATCATCGCGTTGAAGAATACACCCCCCGTGCCCGCCGGGAACTCGAAGCGAATGCCTTTGCAGCGGAACTGCTGGCACCTCGCGCAGAGATTCGGCGGCTCTTCGCTGCCAATCCCCAGGCCACCCCAGTGTGGTTGGCGGCGCACTTCGGCATCTCGTTGGCGCTCGCACATCAGCGTCTGGTGGATGCTGTGCTTTCAGCCAGCGTGTCTGGATCACGAGCAGTATCTCCACAAGAAGACCTGAGAGAAGCTCAAACAGGCGCCACCAGTCCGTCTTATTTGCTCGCCCACCTGGATCGCTCTCAACAGGAAGCTGCGCGCGCTTCCACACCTGCTCTGGTGATCGCTGGTCCCGGCACTGGCAAAACCGCCACATTGGTAGGCCGCGTTGCCCACCTGATCATCGAGCGCGGCATGCAGCCCGAACGGATTCTGGCGCTGACGTTCTCCAATCGCGCGGCTGGGGAAATGCGCGAACGCCTCCTGCGTCACGGTCTTCCGGGCGCGCGCATACCTGTCATGACGATTCACGCCTTTGCCGCCAGTCTCTTGCGTGAATATGCCTCCCAGGTTCCCTATGGTCCAGGAGAGCCGAAGCTCACGCCCGACTTCCGCATTCTCGACCAATCTGATAGCTTCTTACTCATGGAAGGGTTGTTGGGCGAGCTACCGCTCTTCCATTATCGCTCCCTGAGCAATCCTACCGCGCATATCCACACCCTGCTCGATGATTTTTCCCACGCGCGTGACAAACTTCTGACGCCCGAAGACTATCTTGCTCTGGTAGAAGCAATGCCTCTGATGTCAGACACACCAACCAGCGTAGCGGGGGATGCGGCTGACACTCCTCTTGGAAAGAGGGAGAGCAGCGCCAGGACAATGCCCCCGCCAGGCACCTTCACCCGCGAGCAGATCGCCAGGGCACGCGAACGCGCCCTGGCCTACGGCGTGTGGGATCGGGCCTTGCGCCAGCGCGGTCTGGTAGATTTTGGCGGTTTGATCCAGCGCGCGGTTGAACTCCTACGCGCGGCCCCCCAGGTACGCGCAGCAGTGCGGCAACGCTATGCGAAGGTGCTGGTCGACGAGTTTCAAGATACTAATCGCGCAGCAGCCGAGTTATTGTTCCTGGCCGCAGGTGAACACAACCAGGAACTCTGGGTGGTGGGCGACCGCAATCAATCCATTTACCGCTGGCGGGGTGCCTCGCCCTCCAACCTGAGTCGGCTTGTGGAGCATTTCCCTACCTTGCAGGTCTATACCCTCCGTCGCTGCTACCGTTCCGTTCCAGCCATTGTTCATCTGGGTTCGCATCTGGCAGCGCGTATAGCAGAACTCTCTCCTGCTGCGCAAACTTCCATCTCTCCGAATGCTCCTCAGCCTCAACATAAGAACGGAAGCACGCATATCCTCGCCCTCCAGCCAGTGGCGCTCGAAGCGGATCGGCAAGCACAGGCCCACCCGGCCATTCTTCACAGTGAATTTACTACTGTCGCACACGAGGCGTTGGGACTGGCTGCTGCTATCCAGAAGTATCATCAGATGGGACTGGGCTATAGCGAGCAGGCGATCCTATGTCGCAGCCACAGCCAGGCGTACTATATCGCTGCATCTCTGGCCGCCGAAGGCATACCAGTGCGCCAGATGGGCGATTTCTTCGAGCGCCCGGAGATCAAAGACGCGCTAGCCTTGATCCAACTGGCCGCCGGGCCTGATCCGCAGGGTTTGCTGCGTGGAGAGATGCTGTTGACCGGCCTGGGAAATAGCCCACCCGGACCAATACTGGCAGCTCTTGTTCGTTTTCTGGCAACCAGGCACGCGCCAATACCACAGGCTCTCTGCGACCCGGCTGTTCTCTCAAGTATACCGGGCCTCTCTGAACCAATGCAGCGCACCCTGGTGAAGCTCGGTGAGGCAGCGGGAAAGCTGCGTCGTGGCTCACCTGCTGAATCTTCCATAAGCAAGGGGCTGGCTGAGTTTCTGCTGGCCCCAGGCGGATACGCCTGGCATCTCATACAGATCTCTGAGAAAATCATCGCCCCGCCCGCTCATACTGAAGGAACGCTTCAAGGCGTAGCTGACTATCGGCGAGCGCAGGCAGCTCTGGCAGCGCTGGGAGAACTGATCCGTCTGGCCGCGCGTTTTGATCTGCGCTGGCAACAGGAGCCAGAGTTCCGCGAGCGCCTGAGTCGGGCAGTCGCCCACTGGCAAGAGAGTACCAGCAATGCAACCACTGCTGCCGAGCCAGGCTCCGAGACCTCCACCACTGTGACTGCGCCTGCGGTATGCTGCTTCCTTCATTATCTGGATGCGCTGCGGGCTGCCGATACGCTGATACTGGTACCAGCCACGACTGAAGATGCGGTCCATGTCTTGACGCTGCATACAAGCAAAGGTTTGGAATTCCCTGTTGTCTATCTTCCAGGACTGGAACAGGGGAACTTCCCTCCCTCTCTTCATCATCGAGAAGAAGCTGCCCCTCCTGGCTTCCGTGAACTGGAGGCCCCAGGCGAGCGAGAGGCAGAGGAGCGTTGCCTCTTCTACGTCGGCATCACTCGCGCCCGCGACGTTGTCGCGTTCACGCACGCCACTAGCAATAAGAAGGGCAAGAAACAACCCTCAAGTCTGCTGGCGCTCATTGAGGGGGCCGGGTTCGTGCATCCGCTGCTCCCCGACGAGGAGCGCGCCGCATTGGAAGCCAGAGCAAAACCACTGCCTGACCCAGACGAAGAGGAAGAAGAGCTAGAGGAACCGGATCGAGTACCACCTATCGCTGACACAGGCAAGCGTTCCTACACGCTGCGCGAACTGGAGCAGTATCTGGAATGCCCCCGGCAATATAAATATGCCCACAGCTACGCGCTGACTGATCCAGCCAGGCACGTTCTCTACCGCTTCCATCGCGCTGTGCGCCGGGGGCTTAGCTCTCTGCGCCAGATGCGATCCATTTGGCCCTTTCCAGCCTGGACAGCCGTTGAGCAGCAGTTGCGGATAGACTGGGAGGCAGAAGGGCCAGTGGGTCACGCTTACGACGCTTTCTACTGGGAACATGCCAGGGCCATCCTGCGCCACGAGTGGAAGAAGCTCTGTGAAGCACCGCATATGCCCACACCTGGCGCAATGCAGATTGCTGAGATGATCCAGGTCGAATTGAATCGCTGTCAGGTCCGGGTCACTGCCGATCACGTCATCCAGATTCCATCTGGCTCGACCGCTTCTGTCGCCGTTCTATCCCGCCTGCATACGGGGCGCCCACACAAGGACGACGCGGATGATCTCCGCCTACCTCTCTATTATCTGGGCTATCAGCAGCAGCATCCCCATTCAGCAGTGCGCATTGAACTCGTCTACCTGGGCGATACGCTGGCGGATGTCTCACCAGACCTGGCTTTGCGCCTGCAAGGGGATGTCATGGACATGACCACCGAAGCGCGCAAAGCTGCCGATGCCTACCGCAAGCCTGATCGCAAGGCGCGCTCGCGGCTTGATAAGCTTGATAAGGCCGCCGCAGGTATCGAGGCAGGTCAATTTCCCCCCAGGCCCAATGCGCGGCGTTGCAAAATCTGCCCCTACTTCTATATCTGCCCGGCTGATCCTGAAGCCGACTAGCAGGCTCAAAAGAGCAGATACAGATCAGAAACCCACCACAGGATGATTTTTCCGCTTTTATTGATTGCTGCTGCATTGAATAGATAGGCGAGGAAGAGAGCTAGCAAAAACGCCTATCGTATCACCTCCCAGGGTCCAACCTGGCTCTCCTCGCATTGTCATCGCCTGCCGCTAGCAGCAGGCTGGTAAACTAGCAAGCGGCATAGCCTCTGAAGGCTGCCCATGCCGCTGAAAAGAAAGCGCAGGATATTTCTCATGTTGCTCACTCGCAAGCGTCTGGTACTGACTCTCATCCTCTCTTGCCTCGTATTCCTCTTCCTCCTTGCCTGTGGTGAGGCCAATACTGCTGCGCCCACCGTTGTGACGGGCACCGTGACGAGCGCTCCCCAGGCCAAGCATTTCAAGGTGGGCGATCACGTCAAAGTTGGCTCCTGGGTCGTCACGGTGAATAGTGTCAAAACGAGCGCTGGCGACGAATTTGATCAGCCCAAAAACGGACAATTTCTTATCCTGGACATCACCTTTCAGAACACCAGTAACACCACCCAGACAGTTTCCAGCATTCTTCAGTTCCAGTTTCAGGACAGTACCGGCCAGAAATACGACGATCAAATCACAACCTTACAAGGCGTAACACCCCCAGATGGCGACGTGCAAGCGGGGAGCCAGACACGGGGCCAGGTCGTCTATGATGTCCCCAAGAGCGAACACGCCTTCACCTTCACCTTTACCCCAGACATCGGAGACACCACCGCCGCAGTTTGGGACATCACTATCTAACCTGCGTCTATCCTGGCGCCAGAGGTGTTTCTGGCGCCAATCCATGCTGTGCGGCTACGCCCAAGCAATGGGGCCAATCTTGCCTCTCCTGGCTTTGCCATGCCCCTTTTCCGGGGCAAGCCCTTGACAAAGCGCAAAAAGCTGGTTATAATTTCAGTGTTGAGGTATCAGGCGTGCCCTGACAGCAAAAGCGTACAATCGGCTTCTAACCGACAGGTTGTGGGTTCGACTCCCACCGGGCGCTTCTTTACGCGCCCGTAGCTCAATGGCAGAGCGGTACATATCGCTTTCGGAACTTGCGCGCCTGATTCTTCTCTCACCAATACGCGAGTCCTTAGCTCGCCATTGATAGCAGTCCACAACAGCCCTGTACCCTGACAGCGGAAGCGTACATGCTTGGGAGCAGCGGAGCTTCGGCTCACTGTTCGGCTCGAAAGAGCGCAGCCAGTCGCAAGGCTGGTCAACCCGCTTCTGAATACTCGTACAGGGCTGACTTTTGCCCGCCCGATGCTCCTCCACATTAGCCTTCGCGATTCACTGAAAGATCGCGCAGAGTGAAAGAGTAGCTCTCTTTTCGCCCTTCCAACAAGAAGCGCAGTATGGCCTCGCTCCCCAGAGCGACGATGATGAGAATGAGATTGCGCGCCAGGGGGTATTCGCAAGCATTACCTTCCAGAACATCAGAGGGCACACGATAGGTTTCGTTCCATATGACCTCGCCGTAATCGGCATTCATCCCCAGGTGCAGGCAGGCCAGGTTCTGGGTACGGCAATGCTCAGTGACGAGTCGACGGGAGGCAGAATTATCGAAGGTGTCGACCACCAGACTGGTCCCGCGCAGCAGCTTGGCGACATTGCGTTCTGTGAGCTGCTTTGCCACCGCTCCCAGTTCAATGCCAGTGGCGCGGAAGCAGCGCGCTTGCATCACCTCAGCCTTGAACGCGCCAATATCTCCCGCCTCGTAAATTTGCGTGCCGATATTATGCTCTTCCACACGGTCCTGGTCAATCACAGTCAGATGGCAAGCGCCCTGGCGCGCCAGGGTATCAATGAGATGCGAACCTAGCGCTCCCGCGCCACAGATGGTGATCTGTGCCTGGCCGAGCCGGGCAATGGCCTCCTGGCCCCGGTAGAGCGTTTCGTGCAGAAATTTATCGGCCATCTCCTTTTTCCTCTACAGCAACAAGAATGCCGCCTGCAAAAACTTCCAGAATAGGCAAAGGCCGCCCGCCATCCTCATCGTCGGCAAAGAGCGTCGCCTGCGCCTGCCCGCCGCACCCAATGACGCAGAGCAGCGGTTTGCCAAAGGCTCCGCACCAGACACGCATGGTGCGCACATCGCGTTCGCTGGGGGTTGTGCCAGCCGTTGGAGGATGCGTATGATAGAAACCAACGACATCACGAGCGCGCTCCTCGCGCTCCAGCGCCCAGCGCCAATCGGCTTCTACCGAGGCAAGCGCGCCCTGTGCAGAGCGCTGGCGGCGCATCAGCCAGACCTGCCCACGTCGCGCGCCCGTCAAGATGCAGGCTTCTTCAGAAAATGCCGCCAATTATTCCTCCTCGCGCTCCCGGCGCAGGCGCTCAAAATAGGCTTTGATCCTCACTTCGGCCTCCTGGCTGTAGGAACTGACAAAGATCAGTCCCATTACCAGCGCTTCCTCAAGCGCCCAGGGAAGGTCCGGCTCCAGACTCCACAAATCAAGACAGAGGCGATCAAACTCAATATTGATGCGCATATCTTGTCGCGCCAGGACGGCCAGAGCCATTATCGCCGCAGCCCCCGACCAGTCCATCGGGCCATAAGCCAGCGAAGTGAGTACCGCCTTACGGCGCGAACCTTCCCAACCGGCATCAAGATAGGCGAGAGTGAGCGCGCTGGCAAGCTGCACTGCTATGATCCAGGCATCTTCTTTCCAACCATCCGGCGCAGCAGGCGGATGAACCATCACTCCCAGCAGGCTCATCAGCGCTTGCGGCCCCAGGCCCTGGCCCAGTACGCGCGCCGGGTCATGCCAGACATCCAGCGCGTAGGGAATCTGTGCCAGGCTGCTAATGCGCGCGGAAATGGCAGGGTCGGGCGGTGGCACATTGGGAACGGGGTCCATCCCTTCATAGCGCCAGATTTGATATTCCACCGGGCGCAGCGGCTGGCGAATGTCGGGCGTCGGCACGCGATCTACCGCCAGCGATAACGGCACTCCCAGTGCCGCTAATGACCGCTGCACCGCGAGGCGGGCACTGGGCGATTCGATGGTCGAAAGACTCACTTTGAGGGTTGAGAGCGACTCCCGTTTTATCTCGCCTTTAGCAAGTTTTTCCTCAATGCCACGCCAGAGATTGATGATAGCCTCGCCAGCGTGGGGCAACCGGCCAAGATAGGGCGCCTGCGCCTGAAAGTGCAGATGGCGCGCGCTCTGCTGCCGCTGCGCAAGTTGCTGAAGCTGGCTGAGCCACCTGCCAGAGCCAGGCGCTTGTAGATGCTTGAAATAGGCGACTCTGGCCGCCGCTAGCTGGAAAGGATCGCTGGGGTCAAGCCGCATGCTTTCTTCGTACCAGGTCAGCGCTTCAGGAAGCTTACCCTGGGTGAGATACAGTTCCCCAAGGTCGTTGCGCACCGCGACATCGCGTGGCTCAAATTTCATCGCATGCTTGTATGCCGCAATGCCTGCCTCAAGATTGCCCAGCGCTTTTTCTGCCATAGCCCGCGTCGCACACTGGCTATAGCACAGAGGTGGTTCTACCCTGGCAACACGGGCAGCTTCCTCAAAAAGTCCACCTTTTCGCAGGAGGGTTGAATACAGGAATATTGTTGAAATATGCCCATCGCTCGTCTTCCAATCTGGATGAGTGGTGTAGAGCGCCTGAAACAGAGGCAGGTAACGGGCGATCTCCTCGCGGTCAGACCTCGAAAAAACGTAAACGCCGGGAAATTTCTGGATAAGCTGCGCGCAGATACGTGCCACAGTCATTGGATCAAGCGCCGTCGCAAACCCCGGCTGATCTTGCCAGCGCTGAAGCCAGAGAATATAGGGAACCTCTGGCTTCACCTGAATAAGATTTAAAAGCAGCGAAATGGCCTCGCCTATGCGCCCCTGAGAAGCCAGAATATATGCGTGGACCGCAACCTTCGCATGATAGTGTTCACCAACCACCGGATGCACTTCCATACGGTGGTCGGGGCGATTTCCTATGCGCATGAGTTGCTGCGCGGCTTGCAGTGTGCCAAAATAGTGCTCATCATTCAGTGGGACAAACGAGAGCGCCTGTGGCCCGGCTGCTATAATCCAGCGATCAAGCAATGCCAGCCAGTCCTCGCGGCCTGGGTCATCGGCCAGGGCCAGGCCAAGGTGGAAGATCGAGCGTTTCAGATCACCAGCGCGCAACGCCTCCCCGGCAAGCCCGGCGTGGTCCCCCTGGTCTCTAGCGTAAAGGCGTTCATCTTCATCTTCTGGTGGCGCTTGATTTCCCAGGCGCAACGACATCCGATGTACGGCATCATCGCTCTCACCCGCAGCCGCCATCAACTGCTGAGATAGCCCTTCAGGCAATTGTTGCCAATCATGAGGTTTGGAAAAACGAGCGAAAAAACGGCGAAACATCATCCCCTCCTTGCGTATTGGCAACTAACCCTCATCTTCGTACTGGTTAGGCGGATGTGCCTGGCGATACTGCTCCTCGCTCAGATCGGCGTTTCTGCCCACGCGCGGCACATACCGCCCGGATGCCTCGCGCAGCACGCCCACCAGACTGGTCAGATCGAAGCGTTGATCCTGCCCGGCAAGGCAAATGCCTGCTGTGAGGACCGTCAGGTCATTCTTGCGGATAGTGCTGGTGTGGCTTCGGCCATCGACCTGATAGGTAATAGTGTAGGCTTCCTCTCGCTCAATAAAGGAAGAAAGCTGAGCACCTGCGTGGGCCAGCGCATCGGCCAGGCGGATTTCAGTCTGGCTGCGGCGGGCCTCCTCCAGCAGTTTCCAGACCCAGGTATAGGCCGCTCGCTCTTCAGCCGAAAGCCCAGGCTTGTGGAGGGCTTGAGCCTCCACCTGATTGTTGAGCGCCTGACGTAGATAGGCAGCCAGCGCCGGATTGCGGCGCTGATCGCGGCGCTCGTACCAGAAGAAACGACCATCAAAGCGTACTTTAAGCGTTTCAAACGGCTGGATGTTTTCTTCCGTCAGCAGCACTGGCACCGGGCTATCAAAACGAAAGCGTGTGTCGCCTTTATGCGCGGGCAGCCCATACCAGCGCCGACCATCGCGCAGCACCGCGATCAGGCTCGTCGCCGTGAGAAGCTCCAGATATGCTGCAACCTCCGCCAGCGCAGCAGGCCGCACAAAGCGCGCGCGGCTGGTGGAAAGCGGGCGCAGAATCGCCCAGCCCTCGAAGTGCGGGTTATCCACGCGCAACTGACAGAGAATGCCTGCAATGCGCACGCTGACCGCCTGCCCCGGCAGGACAGGCGCAAGGACATCCGAGGTCAGGAAGACCTTTTCTGCGGCTTCCATCTTGTTCAAGAGGTCGTCGATACCCATTGCAGGAATCCTCCCTCGCGCGCCTGAAACGAAAGCCAGAGCAAGCGCGTTGATCTCGCCCAGGCTTACCCCGCCTTTCGCTTGGGCAATTCGTACTCCATAATTTCCATCAGCAGTTCCAGCATAGAGGGTCGTGTCAGCAATGGAATCAGGTTTGTCAGCGCGTAATAATCGCCTTTGAAGTCAAAGGCGCTGGGCGAAATTCCCAACTGAGCGCACGCATTTTCCAGGATTTTGCTGGCCCGGCCCACCTTCACAAAAATCACGTCCGGGCGCGTGGCAAGCTCCTCTGCATAGGCTGTGTAGGCATCCTTGAACAGCGGCGCGTGGTTTTCACCTTCATCCGTGACCATGATGATCTGCTCAACCCGCTGCTTCTTCTTGCGCATCCACTCCAACGCCACCCCGCAGGAGGTTGAACCGCCCGCGTGAATGCCCGCCAGCGCCTTTTCCCAATCGGCCAGCGATGTCCCCTTAACCTGGATTGGGTAGGGCATGCTATCAAACGCATAAGCGTAGAGGTCGCTTTCGCAAATGGCCGAGATCATCGCACCAAGTTGCCTGCCAACTTCCAGTGCGATTTGCATGCTTCCCGACTTATCCAAAAGCAAAGCGGTTGGGCGCTTGATCGTGCCCCTGGCCTTGACTTGCGTTTCGGTAATCTCTTCCAACTGCCCGGCAAGCTCCCCAGAGACACCCGCTGCCTCCATTGCCACCTTGGCTTTATAGGCCGAAACGCGCCTGTCCTGTTTGGCCGCTTCCAGCTTTGCCTGCACCAGCTTTTTAACATCCTCATTCTCAAACGCGCCGTGCTTTTTGAGCGCCCCCATGTTGTTGATGACTTCCTGCGGCGTCATCACATCGATGAGCGCCGCCAGCACCATCGGCGTCATCTCATGGATGAGCGAAGCGGCAACTCGATAAGGAATGCGATGCTCAGCAATGGCCCGTGCCTGCTCAGCCGGGCTTGCTGCTTTCGCAATCTGCTTGATGGCATAGAGAACACTATTTTCGGGCGGCTGGTTGGCAAAGAGGATGGCCTGGCTGCGCTCGGATGGCTGGATATGCAGCCCAGCATACAGGCGCTTCATCGCCGCACGCCCGTGCAGCAGCGCACTATCCAGGCGCTGCTCATCACGTTCGCGCTCGCGCAGATAGCGCTGAATCTCGGTGCGCATCGAGCGAGGCACGTTTACAAAGAGGCCCTCTCGCTCTTTTTGCGGCCGCTTCTTCTCATGCTCAGGCTGTTTGTCCTGTTCGGCCTTCTGTACTCTGGCAGCCTTTTTGCCGCGTTGCTTGCTCTTTTCTTTCGGCTCCCGGCGCGTGACCTCCTGCCCTTTAATGAAATCAACGACACGGGCGACTTCGTAGGGCGGCAGATCGCGCAACAGGGCCAATCCAACGTCGCGGTGTCCCTCAAACTGCGAGAGACACAGATTGATGACGAATATCTCCTTGTGGTCACGCACGTCCCCGTGATCGGCATACCAGGCAGCCACCTGGACATAAAAGCGCGGGTCTTGCTCGATCATCTGCTTATGAATCGGGTAGATCGCCATCAGGTTACGATGTGGTGTCGTCAGTAGGGTGTTGAGCAATGTCAGCCGGATGTCGCTCTCGCTCATAATCGTTTCCTCACAGCTTATTCAGCCCGCTCGTAATGAATATCGCCAATCAGCTACCCAAAAACAGCTTCCGGGCGCACCGTCATATTGCCGTTCTCGTGGCGCTCGACCACATAAGCGGCAAACTTAGCAACTGGTACCTCAAAGTGCTGTGCCAGCGCCTGTTTCACTTCCTGATCGCTGGAGCGAACGCTGATGTCGAGATCGCGCGCCTCCAGCCGCCAACTCTGGCCCTGGAAGCGGATATGGATCATTGGGTTAAGATGCTCGATGCGCTCAGCCATAAAGGCTCCTCCCGAAAAAAATTATGAGCGTGAAGGCAGGTGCCCTCACGCTCGCTACAGCGAAACCTTCAACTATCAGGTTTCGGTTGGGCACACAGAGCCACCTGGACGACACACTCTCATAACGGCTTTTCTACTGAACACAGCACGAGGAGGCATCGGCAGAAGCAATGACATCTGCATATCTTTCCTCCCAATCGTTCAGTGTGAAGCGCCCCAGTGCAAAGCCAGGGGTTTTACGTGATTGTTCAGAGTTTAGTAGTTAATGCGGCGCGCACCACCAACGAAGAGGCTGTCTGTCCTTGCTGGATCTCAATGCAGGAGCAGCGCCAGGTCGGCTCCCCCTTGGTCGAGGTGGTTGCCACACCACGCCAACAGTCGGCTGACATTGACGGCGGATTGCTCCCGCTTGTAGCCACGCATCGGGCGATACCGCTCTTTGATCCACCAGCCCATCCCCCGTTCACAGCCGTTATTTGTGCCATCCACCCGCTCGCCACTTGGCCCCCGCCAGGTTCGATAGCGGGTCAGCTTGCTCCACAGATTCCAGCGGTCCAGGAACAGTGTCCGCAGCCGATAGGCCAGGCTGGCCGTCTCGCCTTTGCGCGGCACCTGGGCGGCCAGATACCGCTGATGCAGCGCCAGCAGGTGAGCGGCATCCTCTGGCTGGCGCTGATGAATCAGTTTGCCCAACTGCTCCAGGTCGGCCACGGCTTGGGTGGGCGCCACCCCCAGGGCAGCCAGCGACCCATCTCGATCTTGAGCAGCCAGAGGCGCCAGAACCGCAATCAATGCCTCGGTGGTGCGCACCACATGGGCTTTGCACACTTGCTGGGGCAGACCCAACGAAGCCGCCACCTGCTTGAAGCCATCGGCATCATCCGTGATGAGCAACCGCGCGCCAACCTGCTGGGCAATCGGGCTGATCCACTCCACCAGGGTGGCCGCGTCTTCGCCCGTGAGGGCGTCAATGGTCAGCACTTGCCCACTGACGTCATCCACCGTCACCCCTAGTGGCAGCCACTTTCCTTTGCAGCGCACACTGGTCAGGTCGCCCGCCAAGGCCGGCGTGCGCACCCCGTTGAACACTGCTCCCCGGCGCATGCCGGGCACGCGGGCGGCAGCCGCCTGCACGGCATCGTACACGCTGGTCTTGCTCCAGGGATGGCCCAAGGCGGTCAAGACCAACGAGACGGCGCCATAGCTCAGGCCCAACAAATACAGCAGCACGGCCATGCCGCTCAACCGTTGTGAGGTGGCGGCACGCGTGACGCCTGTGGGGTAGACCCGGAAGGTTCGCTTGCAGGTCCGGCAGACGTAGCGTTCGGCAGTGACTTGCTCCAGCCGCGTATCGCGCAGGGGCTTGGGCACGGTTTGCCAATGCTGCACCGCCTGGCTCTGGCACCAGCGGCACGCCAACGGCGCAGAAATCGTACTGCCCACCTGAGGCAGGAGCAAATGGAGTCGCATGGCACACCTCACCCACGAGTTTTGCCGCTATTTTACCAAACTCTCAACAATCACGGTTTTACGCGGCTCTTGATATAATCAAGACGGCAGACCTGCCTGCTTCGTCTCTACTATTGCTCCCTTCTTTAGACGTTAGACCAAGCAAGAAAGTAACATCACCTGCTAATAATGGCAGCTCTCTCAAGGCAAGATTTCAAACACCTGCCTGAAGGGGTGGTCAATCGGTAGCCGACGCACGCGACTGAATCCAGCTTCTGCACAGAGTTCTTCCACTTTGGAGACAGGCATTCCCGCTGTGCCCAGCCCTTCGCCACCTTCTGCCAAAGAGGTGGTCAGGCAGTAGAGTACACTGGTGGCATAGCAATAGGCGCCCATCGGACCTATATTCTTTTCCAGCTTGGCCGATGCCTTGACCTCGACACAGAGATAGGTGCCCTCTGGCTTCAAGGCGGCGCGAATCGCGCGGAGGAGACGACGCGGGTTGGCTGCGTCATGAACAACCAGAAAGGTGGTTATCAGATCATACATCTCTGGTAGCCCTTCAGAAGCATCGAGCAGCACAAAACGCACGCGATCAGCAACACCAGCATCCTCAGCGTGCTGTTGGGCCAGAGCAAGCGTTGGGGCGTGGAGGTCGTAGCCAGTGAAGCGCGACCTGGGGAATGCCTGCGCCAGAGCAATGAGCGCCCGCCCGCCGCCACAACCAACATCGGCCACCGCGATGCCACGCTCCAATGCTCCTTGAACCGCTGGCATGGTAGGCAACCATTCTTGCACCAGCATATGCTGATAGAGCGCTGCCGAGTTGCGATCCAGGCCGATATACAAATCCTCATGATAGGCTGCTTGTGGGACACCTCCTCCCTGGCGGAAGGCAGCGGCGAGCAGGTTCAGCACACTCAGCAGCGCGGGAAATTGTTGGTATTCGCCACCGATGAAGTGTGGGCCGCCCTCTCCAGCTAACACCGCAGCGTGTTCAGGGGGCAGGGTAAAGCGTTCGCTAGCCGGATCATAGTCGACATAGGCAGCACAGGTCATGGCACTGAGCCATTCTCTCGCATAGCGTTCCTGGACCTGCGCTTGCACGGCCAGTTCCACACTGGTAGCAGGCCCCAAAGCTGCGAGGGCCTTAAAGAGGCCCAGGCGGTCGCCCAGAATACACATAGCAGTGATATAGGCGCCGCTCAGATCACGAAACGCTCGCTCGGTAAAGACTTCCAGCCTTTCCCGGTCAAGCGCATGAATGGGGGTCATTTGATATGTCCTCCTGCGGGATAACCCCGCTGCCGATAAAGAATGCAGCCTGCTCCATAAAGCCATCTTGTACTATAGCGTGTTAACGCCTTGCTCGCAACCATATACAAGCGCGTTGGTATCTGATATGATGAGACCACACCTCTGATCCTTTCATCACCGGGCCACGTACATAAGGTAAGATATGAGCTTTGATGGAAGGCACGATCTTCAGGATCAGTAACAGCGCCAGCAGCGGTCTGCGGCCACTGCGGGCACATAGTTCCAGCCGGAGAGGCCTCTCATGTCTGAACAACCTGCTGGACAATCAACGCTTCAGCGGGGCATCCCCCGACGCGCCGCACTTATCGGGCTAGGGTTGACGGGGCTGGCCGCAGTGAGCGGCGGCGCCTGGCTAGCACTCACCCGATGGGCACAGATGCCCGCTGCGCCAAACAGCACAGCAACGGCATCAAAGCCAGCCATTGCACCCCTGCTGGTCTATCGTGGGCATAACATGATAATATCTGGCGTTGCCTGGTCGCCTGATGGCACACGTATCGCCTCCATTGGCGGGACGAGCATTCACATCTGGGATGCTGCCAATGGTCAGACACTGGTAATCTACCGCCGCCATACTGCCGCTGTCGATGCCATAGCCTGGTCGCCGGACGGCACGCGCGTTGTCTCAGTTGGCAACGACCAGACGGTGCAAGTCTGGGATGCCGCGAGCGGCCAGCGGCTGGAACTCTATCGTGACATCGCAGGGTGGGTTGGAGCAGTAGCCTGGTCGCCTGATAGCATGAGCGCAGGCTCACCTGCATCCTCGCGAGTGGCCTCCGGGGGAGAGGGACAGAAGGTACTGGTCTGGGATGCCACCAGCGGCAAGGTACTGGCCGTCTATGGCGGCCATACCGATGGCATCGCCGCTCTGGCCTGGGCACCAGGCAGCCAGCAGATTGCCTCTGGCAGCGAAGACACGACGGTGCAGGTCTGGGATGCCACAACAGCCCAGCCGCTTTACACCTATACCGGGCACACCAATGAGGTCCATGCGGTGGCCTGGTCGCCCGATGGGAGCCGCATCGCTTCAGGCGCGTTTGATCGCACGGTGCAGGTCTGGGATGCGCGTACTGGTCAGTATCCGTTGATCTATCGTGGACACTCCGATCTGGTTTGGGCGACCTCCTGGTCGCCAGACGGCACGCGCCTGGCTTCCGCTGGTGACACAACCGCCCAGGTCTGGGATGCCACCAGCGGCCAACAACTCCTCACTTATACCAACCACCACGCCCTTGTCTTTACTGTCGCCTGGTCACCAGACGGCACACGTATCGCATCTGGAGGGGGCGACCATACAGTACAAATCTGGCAACCGGGCTAGACACTGCCCATCGCTCCCAAGGCAAATTGCGCGGCAGCGGAGAATAAGCCTCCGCCGCCTCCAGGCACCGACGCGCAATCAGCTAGCTGAGCATAAGAACAGCATAGCAGGCAAGCCAGTGTTCGACCATGTAGTCCTCCCCTGTTACATGCGGCAGCACTGCCTGGGCATGCACTCCTGCTGCCTCCAGCGCTCGCTCGATCCGGTCATCTCTCGGCGGCAAACTTTCCGCAATCCGGCGCCAGCACCACGCCCGGCTGGCATTGAGTCCGTGCAGATGGGCAATGTAGGGGTCGCTCGCATCGGATACGACCGCCGGGGTGAAGAGCGCCGCCGGACGACCATTCACAATATCTGGCAGGAAATGTTCGAGCCAGTGCGCAAAGTGGGCAGTGGGCAGGAGCAGCGCCATCAGTTCCGCTTCGACCAGAGCAGGAGAGAGAAAGTCCTGCCCTGACGGCTCCCAGTCCCCAGGATAGCTGGTATCAAACGAATGGCACACGAAGGTTTTCTGGAGTATCTTTCTTGTAACTTTTCCGAACCATCGTGCAGCAATCAGCGTTTGCATGATAACATATGGGAACCAGGAAATCAATGCGCTGCTAGCAAGTATCAGGGCTATGATGAAGTTTGATTGTTTACTGAGGGATCTCCCAGGTATCCCTCGCTTCTCGCTCTGGTGTGGCACACATCAATGCCCTTCCATCCTTCTGCTGATCCATAAAGCTGCTTAAGGGAGCTGGTACTGCAATGGTCGCTCGTCGCGGATGGCCTCTGCCACCTGAAGATCGCACCGCCTGGGATGGAGATGTGCATATCTGGTTAGCAGAGCTTGAGCAGCCAGAAGCTGCGCTCCAGCGGCTGAGGCGACTCCTCACTGACGAAGAGCTATCACGCGCTGAGCGCTTCTATTTTGAGCGCGACCGGCGGCACTTTGTTGTGGCTCGTGGGGTGCTGCGCGCGCTGCTTAGCACTTACTTGCATATACCACCTGCTGCGGTGCAATTCACCTCCGGCCCGCGAGGAAAACCTGCTCTGGCAGCAGCACATGCAGAAAAGCCCCTCAAGTTTAATCTGTCGCATTCGCGCGAACTGGCGCTCTATGCTGTGACCCACGAAAGGGAGATTGGGGTTGACATTGAATGGATGCGTCCCCTGGATGATGCCGAAAGTATTGCCACTCATTTCTTTTCAGCGCACGAGCAGGCAGCGCTGCACAACCTCCCCGCGCATCTGAAGCAGCAAGGCTTCTTCAACTGCTGGACGCGGAAAGAAGCCTATATTAAAGCGACGGGAGAAGGTCTCTCCCAACCGCTTGACAGGTTTGATGTCTCGCTGGTGCCGGGCGAACCGGCGCAGTTGCTCCGGGTTCTCGACAAGCCGGGCGAAGTGGAGCGTTGGTCGCTTCTGGCATTGCAACCGCCAGCCGGATATGCAGCAGCGCTCGCAGTTGAAGGGTCTGGCTGGCAAGTCAGGTGCTGGCAATGGCATGAAACACCTGAAAGGACGTTTTGATATGGATAGAGCGCTCCAGAAGCTGCGCCACCTTTCTTCCTGGGCGCTGTTGCTCAGCCTCTTCCTGGTCGCTTGCGGCATGCCTGGCAGCACCAGTCGCCCCACATCTGCCCCCACCGCCAGAGCCACAGGCACCGCTGTGAACAACGCCCAGCAAATGACAGAGATCGAGAATTACCTTAGCCAGCTTGCCAGCATGGGAGAGATAACCGGCTCCGTGCTGCTCGCGCGGGGAGACACCGTGCTGCTCAGCAAAGGCTATGGGCTGGCCGATGAGGAACACAACATCCCAAACACGCCGCAAACTCGCTTTCGCATCGGCTCAAACACCAAGCAATTCACCGCTATGGGGATTCTCATCTTGCAAGAGCGCGGAAAGCTGCATGTGCAAGATCATCTCTGCCTCTACATCACCGATTGCCCGCAAGACTGGCAACCTATCACCCTCCAGGAGTTATTAACCCATACCTCTGGCATTCCCGATTACATCAACTCCCCAGAGTTTCCACCGCTCATCGGAACACCCGCTACCCCTGAGCAATTGATCGCCCGATTCAAAAACGAACCTCTGCTCTTTCCTCCTGGCACCCGCTGGAGCTACAGCAATTCAGGCTACACCCTTCTGGGTTACATTATTGAGAAAGTCTCCGGCGAGACCTACGCCCACTTCTTGCAGGAGAATATTTTTGACCCATTGCACATGCACGACACTGGCTACGACACGAACAACCCTCAGCCTCCCGCGCATGCAAACGGCTATCTCAGCCCTCACAACAAACCCGTCTATCTGGACATGTCCGAGTTCTATGCAGCAGGTGCGTTGTACTCAACAGTGGAAGACCTCTACCGCTGGGATCGCGCACTCCTGACACATCAATTAGTCTCCCAACAAACGATGGACGCAATGTTCACACCATATATCCCCTGCCCGGCAGGAGGCTGCGCGCTCGCCTCGGATGTAGGCTATGGGTATGGATGGTTTATTGCCGATGAATCCAATCACCGGCTGATCTATCATTGGGGCCGAATTGACGGATTTCGCTCCTCTAATGGGTTCTACCCAGAAGACGGCGTGATCGTCGTGCTGCTGAGCAATCTGGAGACAACCGATGTCTGGGAGATTAGCGATCATCTCGGCAGGATGCTCGTTGGCATTCCATCTTGATCTGGCTCGCTCCTTTGGGCAATGCACCTGCCTGTCCCGCTTGCTGCGACACAGGCTTCTGGATAAATCGCTCCGGCTGGGTGCGCAGAGCAGCGTGCTGGTCTTGCGGCTGGTCCGCTCCAATGGCAGCATCCGCACCATCTGGCGTCAGACGCCTTCAGAAGAAGACCCCCGCCGAGAAGAACTGGAGATTTTGCCCATCCAGCATCCCACGCTCACCAGCCTGGACCCCGGCCTGCTCGCGCCCGGCGCCTTGCCCAACCTCTGGCCTGCTGCGCCCAATGGTGGACTCGCGCTAGAGCAGATCAGCGCCTATGTTGATGGTCGGCGCGCTCCACGACTTGCCAGCGCGCAGACACCCGATCAGACTTTACACACTTCAGTTAAAGACGGCCTGCTGCTCCAAAGCAGCGAAAGCCACTATTACATACCTTTCCAGACGTGAACTTTGAGTTCCATGTCATGATCAGCACCGAAGGAGAAGCGCTGACGCCAGAACAGATGCGGCAACTGAATACCATCCAGGTTAGCATCAGCCCGCAACTGCGCCTGAACTAAGGAGGGTTGCTCGGACGCACCAGATGTCCTACCAGCCCTCACACCATTGTTTCTATGGGGTAAACCATGACAATACCTAAATCTGGCATTATCTCTCTGCTAAGCCAGCGCTGTATTGATCTGCTCGACCTGGCCGTGCCAAACTGGCAGTCGGCGGTGCTTCCAAAGGGCGATACTGCCGAGACCGCCGAAATCTGGCAGGCGCTCAAAGCCTGCGAACTGCGCACGCTCGGCGACCTGAGCGCTGTTACGCCGCTAACCCTGCTGGCACTGGGAGCAAAGATTGCCGGGCCACCGCCGGAAGGCACGCCCTTCTGGGCGCATGTGCTGCACAGCAGCCGCGCGTCTCTGAGGCTATTGCTCGCCCCACTTCTGGCGGAACTGCTCAGCGATGCACTCAAGCCTGGGTCTACCCGCGAGGAGCCGACAGCCCAGCAGCTTGAGACCGGCTACAGCAGCCTGCTGATCCAGCCAGGAGAAGCGTTCGATCAGGTAGCTTACCCAGACTCTATCAGCATCATCAATTGGCCGTTTGCCGGTCGGCGACAGGTAGATTTTGCCGTCGGCGAAATCAGGGCTACGCCGCTGCTGGCCGCGCATGTTCGCGCTGCTCTGCGCGAGCGCGGCTGCGACCTCAGCGCCATCCCTGTGAGGGAATTATCGCTCTCCACCCGCCCGGCCAACGCCTGCGCCCGCGCAGGCGTCACCACCCTTGACACGCTTGCCCGCCAGACCCCAGAGCAAATGGCCCAATGGCGCAACTTCGGCCCGACAGCTTATCAAGAAGTCATAGCAGCGCTGCGCATCTATCTGATTCCCTGGCTCACCCACTTGCCTGCCGACATCCTCGTGCCTCCTGAGCGGCTACATCCATTCATCGTTGAGCAAGAAGCGCTGCCCCTGCCAAGAACAGCGCTCGATCCAACAAAGCTGATCGTTCAGCCAAAAAGCACCAACGATGTACTCTTTCCCAATCAGATGCCGCCCTACCAAGGCAAGAACGCGCTCTTCTTCCCGATAGACATAATGCTTCAGGCGCTGGGACGGCTGCCAGCACAACAGCAGGAATCGCAGCCTGTGCTTTCCCTAGAGGATGCAAGATACAATGCGTTGCTCAACACGCGACTGACCGAGGCGCTCGTCGAACAAGGCTGCAACTTGGAGAAAACGAGCGTGCAGCAACTCTTTTTTCGGGACGGCTTCCCTTCCTCTTCGCTATCAATTCGGACGTACAACGCGCTGGTCCGCTCAGGCATCCATACGCTTGGAGAACTTATCAAACAAACGCCTGCCAACTTAATAGGTATTCGCAACTTTGGCGTGGGTTGCTTTCAAGAAGTTATAGAGCAACTTCATACTTACTTGCAGCCCTGGCTCCAGGAATTGGGCATCAATCCGGCTACTGGCGAAGGCGCGGCGGCCTACGAAGACCCGCCAGCAATACCAGAGGAGGAACGAGCTATCCAGCCAGCCGCTGCTATCAGGCTTGCAGATGCTTTCGCCTCCTTGCGTAGTTCTGACCTGTTCTCCTGGCTTGAGTATTATGAGATCGAATGGCAACGCATTAAAGTGGCAGAAGCCTATCAGCCCCTCGCTGGGTCTGCACTCCATGTCGGCCCCAGCGACCTGACATTGGGCGAGCTAGACAAGCCCGCGCAGATGGCAGCACCTCAAGCGTTGGTCACGCCAGAAATTGCCGAACAGATTATTACCAACATCTGGCAGATACTTATCATGCGGCTGGTCGAACATCTGCTTCAGGCCAGACCATCAGAGCAAGAGCAGGAAAGCCATCAGCAGACGCTGGCACGCGCTACAGTAGAGTCGTTACTTGCCGAGACGCTCAATCACTATATCCTGACTAAACGCAAAAACGCTGAGCAGAAAATTCATGATCTGCCGCGTGAAATGACTGTCATGCTTTCTCGCGCTGGCATTCTGGATGGTCAGGCAAAAACTCTGGAAGAGTTGGCCGCCGCTTTCCATCTCACCAGAGAGCGCATCCGGCAACTGGAACTGCGCGCCGAGGAGGCAATACAAAAGGGAGCGTCCCGCCCATTCGTCCAGGGTTTGGCCGCACTGATGAAATGGGCTATCCACGCCGAGGGCGGCGTCACTACCCTTTCACGCGCGGCAGAGCGCATCGCTGGATGGCTCTCTTTCGGTGATCTCCATCCAGAGGCAACCATCAAACTTCTCGTCAAATGGGCGACGGGCAAATCACCCAAAAGCGATGCGCGGTTGGTCGCCTCGCCATCAATGCCTCCGCTGCTCGATGTTATCGACAAATACCTTGAGCAAATCCTTACCTCCCATCCCAGCGGGCTTCCCTATGAGCGTTTGCTCGATGAGGTCATGCTGGCGGGGGGCAGCGCACTGCTGGATGCCGGTAGAACCTTTGTCGGTGCGGCGATTCGCCTCTCCGATGTCATCGAGCTACAGGAGGGTTTCTGCCTGCCGCGAGAAGGGAGAATGCTGCCCAGGCAACTGGTCAGCGTGCTGAGAAAGTTAGGCAGACCGGCGCATTTCAACGAAATCGCCGAGCGATACAACGAACTCTTTCCAGAGGAGAAGCCTCGCTCCGGCCACACAGTACAAGCTATCCTCCTCCGTTTTCCAGAGACTTTTACCCGCACCGGCCATGGCACCTACGCACTGACCGAGGCAGGCTATGAGGGCGCCTCAACGGTTGCTGATGCGCTTGAGCATATCCTGCAAGAGAGCGACCGGCCTTTACACGCAAGCGAAGTGGTAGCGCAGGGCAAAAAGAAATACCAGTGGAAAGAGACTGCCTTGCAGGCAGGGCTGCGAACCAACCCCAAGATTCTTTCCTTTGGGCATGGCTTCTTTGGGTTGGCTGCCCGCAGTTATCCTGGCTTCGACGCCGCAAAGAGCTATGAAGCATTATTTGGTGTCGAACCGGTCATCAAAGAGCGGCTGGTGATGGCTACCTATACGAATCAGTACCATCATCCGGTTGTCCAGGTGAAGCTTTCTGAACACGCGCTCCTGGGCAGCATGCGTTTATCCAACAAGCCGCTGAGAGACCTGTTTCCTGTAGAGGGGCATTTCAAGGCCAGGGGCCTCGCTCCAGGGCAACCAGAGTATGACTTGTCTATCAAACGCGGCCAGTACGATATTTCTGGGTTGGCTCGCTGGTTCAAACGCCATAATGCGCAGCCGGGAGACGTTCTTTTGATCGAGAAACTGCCAGGTGAGCAAGTGATAGACGATTACTCCTATCGCCTGGCTTATGCCCCGGCGGACAGGCTGGCTGAAGCGATGCAGATGGTTGGCCTGAGTCCCGACGATGAGGCTGGCGGAGCGCTCGACTATCGAGTATTATGGCGCTGTCGTGAGCCTGAAAAGCTCAGTGGACTGCTTACCTATACGCTTGAGCATTCCTGGGCGGCAAAGCAAGCCATCAACACCGCGTTGGGTTTTGCTCCAGGTAGCCCACACAGCGCTGACTACATCGAGCTTGGGCTGCTGGGCGGGCTGCTGGCAGTAGGGAAAATCGAGCGAGATGTCTCTACAGAGATCATCCAGCCAACACCATTTGGCCGCGCCTGGATCGCGCAGCGCCACGATGCAGAAACGCTGGCCATGTCGCTGGTACTCAGCCTCCCACCGTACCGCGCGCATCTGCGCTCACAGCTTCAAGATAAACCAGCAGGCGAAAATGAAGATATGGAACAGATGACCACTTCGCTGCTTGATCCCAGGCTGCTGACGACGTGGGATACTCGCTACGGATTGATTATGCCAGCGCTGGGTGACAAGGCGCTGCGCGAGAGCAACGCCGTCCTTACCACCGCGCGGCTCCCTGGCCCGGTGCTGGCGTTGCTCCTCTTGCTGCTTGCTGCGCAAAGCAATGGCCTGGGAATCGCGCTCCCCTCTATAGAGGCGGGCGGCCTGGCCGACGCGCAGAGTGCCGCCGCGCGCCTGCGCCAGTTGGGCATCGCTCTCCGGTGGAATGCCAGCGACCATATTGCTCTGGCAGAACAGGTTCACCTGGCAGTGACCGCTGCTGCCTCTGTCGAGGAGCGCCTGCGCACATCAGGTGGCTCATTGGGCAGCATACTGGCTGAATGCTGGCGTGCGCTTCAGCAGAGCGCATGGCCGCTGCATTCCATTCACGCATCCAACCTCTATGCTGAACTCATGGGAGCCGATAACGCGCTCTTCAACTCCCTGCTGGTTTCCGTTCCTGAAGGCACAGATCAGGCGGCTCGCTATGCAGATGGGCGGTGCGTTCCCTGCCCATTTGTGTCCCTTGCCGCCGATTGGGGGATGACTTCAGCAGAACATGCGCGCGAACCGTTCGCCTTTCTTTCGCATGCCACCCGCCTCATCAGCGGGCAGGTCGTTGACCCTATCGCCATTTGCCTGAACCGTGAACTCTTGGAACAACCCTGGGATGCCAAACAGGCATTGGCGGCTAATGCTCATCTGGCGTTGCTCACGCTGATTGCTGGCGATGTTGGCGGGCTGGCCGAGCAATGTTCAATAAGCGAGCATGGGTATCTGCTTGCTGGAAAGCCGCTCATCAGGGCGCTTGATAACCTCCTGCGGGGTCTGGGGTATATCGTCTGGGATGAAGGCTATTGTCAGAATGTAGCCACACAGATAGCCCTTGGGCAAGCATTAGTTGCTCTGGGCGAGCGATCAGGGCTGCTCACTACCACCACTAGAGGCATTGAGACGCTTTCAACTCTTGCCACAGCGGTGTATTATAGCGCATATGATGTGTTGCTTCGCCTCCAGACGATTGCTCAGCGGCGCACAAGCGATCATAGGCAACCAGATGATGGAGAAATGTGGTGATGTATGCGGTAAACAGGGCAAGCTATCCTGCTCTGATTTTAAAGTGTATCGATCAGGTGCTTGCCAATCCCTATAGCCAGGCTGCTGATATGAACCAGGCGATGGGATACGCGCAGTATAGCCAGAGCGGTCGCCATCACCTGGCGCTTGGTCAACTGGTTGGCTGTATTGAGGCGACATCTTTCTCCTGGTTGCGTCCCACATACACCGGGCGAACCCTCCTGGCGCAATCGCGCTCACATCCTGAGTCTCTCTGGCGGGTGTTGCTGGCGCTGCCCGCCTATCGGCGATACCTGGAATATGAACTGCTCTGGCTGCTGCTGAGCAATCACCAGCGCAATCTCAACCTGGGTACACAGGTGCAACACGTTATTGACACTCGCTTTCCAGCATTTCGAGCGCGAACCATATCTCTTCGTCAACAGCTTGCGCTGACAGGCCAATCCGCAGAGACCATTCGGAACCGACTCACACCCCAGGACTCACTTGAGCGCATTGCGCCAGCAGCTTTGAATGACCTGGCATATGCCCAGGAGCTGCGCAGTGGCAAAAGCGACCTGACCAGAGCCGCCGAGATTGCCAGAGCGCTTGCCCAGGCCGCCAACATCCCGCTTCGTGTTGACATCGCCTGGCTGCGGAGAGCGCAAGCCTTCACGCTGCTCCTCCTGGCAGCAGCGCGCCAGAAGGAGCAAGGTATCATCATTAGCCTGGGCCAGCCAACGCTGCTTGCTCAGGTTGTCGCAGAACTTCAAAACGCCGGGTTAGATATACGCATTGAGCAGCGCGGCAGCCTTCAGGTGGCGGCCCTTGTGCCCCCAGTCTCTTTGCAGGCGACTGATTGGCCTATTCTCCTTCTGCGCTCAGGTGAGCAGAACACCCTTGATCTGGCTCAGGCCAGAAAAGATACTGAAACGTCCAGTACACTTGAAGGGGCCGTTTGGGAAAACATCAAAACAAGCATCAGGGTGGGCATTGATGGACAATCTCGGGGGCAGATTGCGCTTGAAGAACTGGCCCAAACATTCGGCCAGCACCTGACCAATGGCTTTGGAGAATTTTCAGGGCATAGCGCAGCAGATGAGATGCAACCTCTCCCCTCTACCTTGACCATCGGTGGCTCATTGCCCCTGGCGAGTGATCTGTCTCGTATGGGGCGCTCCTACCACTTTCTCGAAGAAGCTGTAGAGGTGCAGCAGCGCCAGGCTACTCCTGGGGTTGCTGTTCTGATCAGTCCCTGGCTGCTAGAGCAGCAGGCAGAGCCGGAGCGCCTCCTGGCAATCCATCCCCATCTGGCCTTGCTCTACCTGATCGCTGCCGACACCGGCGCGCAGGCCGACCTGCTGAAGCGGCGTGAAGAGCGCTGGTATCTGGAGGGCAAGCCGCTCATCCTGGCGCTGGACGAGCGGCTGCGGGCGCTCGGCTACGAGGTCTGGGACGAAGGCTATGTTGGCCGCGACGACGTGATTCATTCCTTTGGGCACTCTCTCGTTGAACAAGGATTACGCTGCGGCGTCCTTGAGCATGGCGAGGCAGGGTCGGCCCCGCTGGAAGCGCCAAGTTCTTATGGCTATTATGAGGCATCAGTTTTACTGGTGCCAGCTACTACAGGTGGGAGCGTGCGATGAATAAACAGGGTCTTGCCGTTGAACCAAAGCCATCCAGCCGGAAAAAGGCTTCAGGCGCCAGGAAACAACCTCCCCAGAAGCAGCAGACCATCCAAACTCAAGATGTCCTCTGCCCGGACCCGCTGATTGTGCGGCTGAACAAAGCCTTCTCCTGGCAGCAAAGCCCCAGCCGCTGGCCCTACTACCTCTCTCGCGCCGAACCAGGCCGCGCCTATACGAAACAAGAGATTGCCGAAATCATTTTTCGTGATGATCGGATGCAGCAGCATAGGGGTCTAGAGTATCTATCTTGGTTACGATCTATTTATGGGCTAAGCATTGACCGCAAGCACCAGGAAGTAACTATAGAAGGCATTGGCTTGTTTGAGTCAACCGACTCATCAGGCAAGTTGTTTCGCATTTCAGCCGACGGCTTGCGTCTGGCCGAAACCTATGCAACAGACTCAGCCAGCGACGAGTGGAAGCGAGTGTTTGCCAACATCCTGGCAAAGAATGACGTGCGTGTTCGCTGTGTATTGCTGCATCTGGCACGTTGGGGGGCGCTGCTCACTTTCCGAGAGAGCCGCGCTGCGCATGCTTTTTTTCCCGCAAGCAAGGGTGGTGCGATCAAAGAGCCAAATGGATCAGAACACCCGCTATTTGAGATTCACAAGGGGCAAACACCTGCCAATAGTTTCACCCTTTTACTCCAACGCAATCCATCTGCGATATTAGGGCCATTTCTCAAGGCGCGTATCGAGCATGAGGGGTTACGAGTACCAGAACACATCAGTTTTGAAAGCAACCGTAATTCTAACAGGCCCTCTAAAGAGCCTTCCGTCAATGATCTCAAACTTTATCTCAAGCAGGCACTCTCGCTTTTCCGCGATATTGGGGCGTTGGTGTATGTGCCGCACCGGCAGGGGTGGACGCTTGATCGAGAGCGTTGCCAGGAGGTGCTTGACCCGGAAGTCGTAGCGGACCTGTTTGGGGGCGCGGCTGAATCGCGCTTTCTGGAGGTTTTGCAGTCGGCTTCGGCTAAACTCAGCAATGCTGAGGGGCTGGTACGCATTGCTGACATTCGAGATTATGTCTGCGATGAGCTGGACATCCCCTCCGGCGAGCGCATTGATTACTTCAATAGACAGGTCGCCCACTATATGCGGCCCGATGTTGGAAGGCTTGCCATCGGGCGCACCTTCCATGCGGCAGCCCCACCCAGCGACTGCCTCTTCGGCGATCTGGCGCAAGAATACGTCGAATTTATTTTTGTATCGGCTTAGAAACTTCATCTTTTCCCCTGGTGTGTTATAGACACGCCCAAGTCCACTGACTGAAGGAGCAAGAGGAATTATGGCAGCGGCGGTGCAGCTTCAAGGCGTGAAGTGTCCTTTTAAGGCAGTAGCAGAATATCCTCCGGCCTTGCCCTATATTGGTCAAGACGCCTGCTTTCATCGCTTACGGGATTTCACCAGCAGTATCCAGCAGGAAGAGCAGGCGCACTTCCTGGCGGTTTTCGGCGATTGGGCCATTGGTAAATCGCGGCTCGCGCATGAACTGATCGCGCAGTTCTGCGGCCAGAGCATGGGATGGACGCTCAGCGATGGTCGGCAAGATACGCAGATGCTCCGCCCACTCGCGCAAGGCGGCACTATCTTGCCACTCTTTGTCTCCTTTGTTGATGCCCTCACCTTCGAGCGCTTCGGCCTGGACGTGGGCACGGCAATGGGTAAGCTGACCTGCGCCGCCGCCACATATCTGGCTGATCTGCGCCGCGCGCGCAGTTCTCACCGCGACCTCCTGGAAGCCTTGCGCACCACCATTACCAGCGCCCACCCATCCTTTGACTTTGATCGGCTGGCCTATCTGGCAACCCAGGAATCGCTCAGCTTTGTCGAGCGGGCAACACAGATCACACAAGCCATCCAGGGAGGCACCAATGGGCAAGCCACGCGCATCCTCGTGATTGTTGATGAAGTGGAAAGCGGCGGCGAGATTAACCCTTTCGCCGACGAGATCGAGCGCGTTGTCAACGAGCGGCCCATTCCACTGCGCTCCGTCCGCGATCTCTACTCTGGTGTCAAAGATGCCGCCAACACCAATGCGTATCCAAGGCTCAATTTCCTGTTCCTCAACACGCTGGTTTCGCGCACGATGGCAAACATGGAGGCGCTGGAACGCCGGATGCTCACGGCTGATCTCGACAAAGCCAGCGCAAGCGATCTTGAGCAGTTGATGAAAGCCCTCCGCGAGAAGCAGTACCCACTCTATGGTTTGCTGGAAGATTTTGCCCGGCGCGCCTTTTTCGCGGCTGACCGCAACTTAGGCTGGTTCAGCTTTATCATGAACAAGGCACATTTCATCCTCTCCGATGAGCCAGCCTTGAACATCAGCGCGGTCTTTGCGAAAGTGTGCGAACGCACGGGTCGTGTCTTTCAGCCGCGTGTCTTTGAAGACCGCGAGATTTCACCGCCAGCGCTCAAAGATGCCATGCGGCGTATCATCTACAATCAGGAGCCGACAACCCTCCAGGAACTGGGGTATCCTCCAGCGCTGACCCGTGATCTGCTCAGCTATCAAGACCCTTTCCAGACGCATTTCATTGGCGAGGCTGCTATCGTCGAAGTCAGTGCCGATCAGTTGACCCGTGATCTGCTGGAAACAAAACGCTATTCCAGCGACCAGAAGCCTCGGCTCACCGGCGAAGGCAGCGCCAACTTTGACCCGGCAGAACTGCTGGCAAGCATGCGTACCTTTGCCTGGACCCGCGATGGCAGCGGCAGCGAAGGAAAGAATTGTCTCTGGCTCTATCTTGACCAGGCAGATTTTGAGCGGCAGGTCAGCTTTGCTTACAGCGGCTTTGGCACAAACCTCTCGCCTAACACGGTGAAGACCATCCATACTATCCTGCTTGAGAACTATCGGGTAGCGCAGTCGGCACCGCTGGTGGCCCCTACAATGGCGCTCTTGCGGCGCTTCAATGACCTCTGGGGCAAGGCTATTGCGAGCAACTGGCTGCCTGAACACACCTGGGAACAGGTCATTACGACTATCGAGCAAACTCCTGAACAGAACAATCAGCGGCTTCTCCAGGGGGTTGCCAACGTCCTTTTTGACCAGCACCCGCAACTGGTAGAGCCTTCACCCTATAAAGACGTGAAAGCAACAGCGCTGGTACTCAAGCTGGAGGCATATGGCCCCTTCAACGTTACTCCGCGCAATCAATTGATGATTCTCAAAGCGCGCGAGACGGTGGAAGGCATCATTGAGGATATCCATGCGATCCGCCCGCCCATTCCTGTGCTGTTACTTTTTGAGCGAGCAGGCACTCATGATGAGTGGAAGCGCTATCTGCGCGAAAGCCATCAGGAGCATCTGGCTGAAACTATTATCTCGCGCATTGTCGAGCCACAAACACGCGAGTGGGAATTCTACATCCGCTACTCTTTCTGCGATCAGCCCGGCGGGTTCAAAGCCACCGAGGTCATGCCAAAAGGCAAAGAACTGCGCCGCGAATTTAAGGAAGCGCTGGAGGGCGATTTCCAGACCTGGCTCAAGCAGGCAGATGAGCATGGCTCTGTATTGCGCCCGTTCTTCCCCGCCAAATCAGCAAGCACCCAGAACTTCCGTGACTTTGCGCGGGCCTATGCCGCCCTCCTGCGAGCTGGCAGCGCCGCCGCGCTGGTGCAACAGTCAGGATACACCCTGGAATCACTAGAGAAAGCCCTGGCAGACTACGAGCGCGAGCGGGCACACGACACGTTGCAACTGATCGAGGGCAAACAGTTGGAGCGTCGCGCTCTGGTGCCTTCGCTCTTCCCGCGCCTGCTGCTACTGTTGCAGATACAGCCTCGCAAGCTCCCGGAACTGGATAATGAATTCTTCTATGCCCGCAGCAATCGCACAGTCAATTTCCCTACGACCAGTTCCGGTGTCATGGAGCAGGTCATGACCTTGTTGCAAGAGATTGGCCTGATCGAGATCGATCAGCAAAATCGTTACATCTGCCGTTCGGCCAGTCGGCTGGATACTTATTTTGACCTGGCGCTGCAACATGTGGGGGACTTTGAAGGCACGAAAAGCGGTTACGCCCGGCAGGTAAGTACCCTGAGCGCTCCCCTGCAAGCAATCGCTCAGCAGATCGCAGTAAACGAAGATCAATTACTGCTCCTGAAAAATCAGGAACTGCTGCCAGCGCGGCAACAACTGCGCCACCTACCGCTGGAGCGGTTGATCGTTTCTCCGCCGGAGCAGTCGGCCTTTGAAACGGTTGCGCGCAGCATCCGTCAGATCACCCTGACCCTGAACAGGCTTCTCGGTGAGCCGGTGCAACCAGCACAGCCATCGGCTATCGATGCCAAAACCCTTCCTGACCGGCTGGCCGAGATGTCCCAGGATAAAGGCTACGAGCGCTTCAGTGTAGAATATCGCATTGCTTTTTTGAAACAACTTGAAGCAAGTCTGGCAGCCCATGAGCAGCAATTGCTAGAGACGCTGTCTGAGCGTAAGAAGTCGGTGGAGCAAGCCGCTCCATTCCCAACGCGCGTCATGTTGGACCTGCTCGCTGCTGTCGAGGCGGACGTGAACGATACACTGCCAGCAGGGCATCTGCCAGCCCAGTTGCAACGCAAACCTGGTGACACAGCGCTCAAAGTCCTGAAAGGAGCGGGGCGCCTGTCGGATGTGCTGCAAAAGCTCGAATGGTATCAACAGCAGCTTGATGCAAGAAATCGAGATGGCTGGTGGATACGCTATAGCAATACGCTGGAAACCTGGAAAGCTGCGCAAAACGTGTATCGTGGGGTGATGGAAAGCTGGCGCAAAACTGAGCGATACTTTCAGGAAACACCAGACGAGCATGCACTCAAGTTTACCGGGCCGGACTTGAAGCGAGAAATAGATGACCTGAGCGAATTTGTTCAGAACTTCGGCCCCGATTTAGACCAGCAGCCAAACGTTACCCTGGATGATCTGGCAAGCGAAGTGAGCGGCATATACAGCCGATGCACCCAGCTTGAGCAGCAGATGCTGGCGGCCCAGAGCAGCGCTCAGGCAGAAATTAGCAAGGCATTGGAAGAGGTAAGCGACGCAGCAGTCTATCGCCTGGCTCAGCGATTGAACCAGCAGCATAGCCTGCCCAGCCGCCAGAAAGTGCTGGAGGCCAGGACACACAGCGAAGCGCATGCAGCCCTGGAGCAGTATCGGGAGGGTATCAATCGCCTTGGGGCCTCGCTCTGCGAGAGCCAGGAACTGTTTCAGAGCTATCTCGCATTGTATCAGGATAAAGAACGTGGGATGGATGGCGATGAATTGGTCGCTAAATATGGCGAAGCAGTGCTGCTGGAGATGAATCGTCGCAAGCTTATCACGCTACGCCGGGTGGTGGACCTCTAGCCTGGCACCAGCAAGTGGAAAGAGTACAATATGGAGCCATTGTTGTTTATCGCCGAAAGCGAGAGCGAGCAGCGCTTGGGGGAACGTCTGGCCCGTCTGGGCATCCCCTTGGAACTGGCTACCTCCTCACGGCTGACAACAGCCCGGCAGGGAGCATGGTATCTATTGACTGCGGAGCGCGCCACAAGTTTCCAGCCGGAGGCCATTACCAGCACCGGAGCGCATCTTTGTGTGATTCCACCCTGGCCGACCTCTGGACTTTCACTCAAGCACAACAGCATCTCTCCGGCAGCCACAGCCCGGCGCGACCCTATTGAGCTTGACGCGGCGCTGGCTGCCATGTTGCCAACAAGCGAGCGGATTCAGCGCCGATTGACTATCGCGTATCGTGAACATCTATCCGGGCTGGCTGGCAAGACGTTGGGCGTCTCACTCAGTGGCGAAACTGTGCTGTTGGCATTGCCCCGTGTCAGCAACCTGCACGGTCTTCTCATCGTCACTACGCTGTTGATCGGCCAACCCTCTGCCCAAACCGTATCTGAAGATGTAGCAAGGCTGCTCCAGGCACTTGGCGCCTGGATGCGCGCGCAATCAGGCGCAAGTACAAGCTCAGGGCGCCCATCGCGGGCGACGGCACTATTCGACCCGGATATTGAACATCAGGCTCAGCTTGTCTTACTGGCATTGGTACTACACTTGACAAAAAATCAGATAAGCGCCAACCTGATGCCCTCCATGCTTATCTCCAGCACCGAGGTTCAGCCTTTAGCTGAGCAGATTGCCAGTATCTTCGGCCTGTCGATGACTACGGCAAACTTCCAGCTTGGATGGCAGGCGCTGGAGACTTTGGGTATCCTCTTTTCAAGCGACCAGCCATCTTTAAGCGAACAGCGACCTGCTGACATGATGGTGGACGGGGCAAAAGCTCATGAGCGGCTTGACTTCTGGCAGCTTAGCCCCCGGCTCCGGCGCTTGCGCCAGAGCTTGAGCAATCTTCCCGCCTCTCAGCAGGAAACAGCAGAATACCCTGTTCAGATGGTGAGAAAGGAATCAGGTGCCGATGAGTGAAAGCCGCACTACACTGGCAGCCGAGATTGCCGCAGAGCTAGAGGTGCATCTGGCCGAGGCAGCGCGGGAGCTTGCAGGAAAACTCCACAGGTCACAGCAGTTCCAGCGGATGCTCAGACTGTATAGGCTGGTGCGTCCATATACCCTGCCAGAATATGAGATGAACATGCTGGACATGACTGGCATAGCCGGGGCCGCTTCTACCCTCCCAGCCTTTGGTGGTTTGCTCTATGGTATCAGTATCCACGCTCACCGGCTGAAACTGGCTCAGCGAACCATCCTGGATGCCAGCGAGGAGGTGCGCGTACATGTGGGTGATTTGGATTTTTATGAATACCTCAAACGTTTACGTTGGAAACTCATACAACATATGTATCAATCGTTGGATGAGATCGTCAGAACACCAAACTCGCCGCAACTTATTCTGCTGAGCCTACCCCTTCTGGTAGCACGGGAAGAGGCAGGCAATCGTGAGCAAGTGGAGCCGGTGCAGGAGGAATGGGAAGCTATGCTCCAGGCCATCAATAGCTTCTGGGCACAGCATCTGGATCACATTGTTCCCTTTAACCCAGCAGGTATTTGGATTGCCAGCCTCCAACCAAGCAGTGCCTGGCCTCTCTTTGTAGCACTCAGAAACAATCCACATACCAGTCCAGACGAGACCAGCGACGATCTAGCTGCCTACATTGAGCGCGAATGGGTAGGTCTACGTCAGATGGGTATGTCGCGCCTCCTGGATCACCTCCTGACACCCCAGACCCGTACTATTGCCTATTCAGTGGAGGATTTGGGGCTGGATCCACGCTGGCAGCCGAAAGAACTCCAACATAGCGGTATCCTGGGGTTCTCTTTACGAGCGCGGATCAGCGCCCCTATCTGGCAAGTGCAGGTTGCCGGGCACCGCACCCAATGGACCAGCGCCATGCTTGACCATCTGGCAGCCACCATTACCCAGGCCACCATCATTGAAGGCGAGGAGGCTGAGCCATTGCCGCTTTGGTATGCTAAGCAGCTTGCCACCTTTCCGCCAGCAATGTTAAAACTCTTTCGTGAACTGGCAAGAGAGCAGATTGATAAAGAAGCTGGCGGGGTTAGACAACCAGAAGCATAAGCGCTGGCTTGCCGATAACGGGAGAAAACAACGATGCAAGAAGATCACTGGCTAGGCGCCTTGATTGAGAATACTGGCGGATTACGAGTGCATCTGTCCCTGCGCGATAGCTTTAGCGCCCGGCGTGGAGAGTTTGTGCGGGTGCGCCACCGGGAGCGGCGCAGTGCCGATGAAGCCTGGGTACTGGGGCGCATCACTGAAGTCAACCGGAAGAATATCTTATTTACCTAAGTTTCGCCCAAACTAATGGCGACATGCGCTGGTGCCAGCAGTTCAGCTAAGACGGGGACTACAGCCGATGCCAGGGGCGCTGACCGATTGAGAACAATCTGACGAGG